>Ga0181558_10001278_pt1 | contig 24250 bp, 24 predicted proteins | sample 011ome_22_FD_133754 | JGI IMG/M metagenome (GOLD analysis project Ga0181558, IMG submission 133754) | Coastal salt marsh microbial communities from the Groves Creek Marsh, Skidaway Island, Georgia - 011507BT metaG (megahit assembly) | ecosystem: Environmental > Aquatic > Marine > Intertidal...
AACAAACACATCGGGCACGACATAGGTGGTATCGGACGGTGTAATTTCCGAACCCGGCTTGGGATTCAGTGAAAGAATGATTTTCAGGGCTTCCTTGAGTTCAGGTTCCTTGATTTTCTGGACCTTCATGATCTGTGCATAGTCATGGCTGGCAAGCTGTGGCAGGTGATCATTGATGATGCGGGCAGCCACATCGATGCCGGGAAAGTTCGGATCCAGTTGTTTCAGTTGCAGTGACAGGCATTCCTTCAGGTCACGATAGCCCACGCCAACGGGATCAAATTGCTGAATCCGGTGCAGCACGGCTACGACTTCTTCCTCATCGATGTCCAGTTCCCGGATCAAACCGGCATGAATGGACTCGGTAGAAAGCGTAAGCTGTCCATTGGGGTCAATGGCGTCAATGATGGCCATGGCGATGAGCCGATCACCGTCTGACATGGGAGTCAGGTTAAGTTGCCAGTTCAGGTGATCCTGGAGTGTGCCGGACTTGCTGTTGCGCGATTCGAAGTCGAAATCGTCATTGTCGCCGCTGCCGGATGAAGGCGGCGGGGTGTTGTTGGTATAGATGTCATCCCAACTGCTGTCGACAGACAGGTCATCAGGAATATCCTTGTCTTCCCAGTTATCACCACTTGAGAAGTCGTCACTGCCTTCCGGGTCACTGGCATTGGGGTTATCGCTGAAATTGTCCTGGTTGGTTTCAGGTGCATCGCCATTGGCAGTGTATTGATCACCTTCCTCAAGTTTTTTTTCAGTATTGTTGTCACTGCCTTCGCCCGCCTCGCCTGATTCGTCGACTTCCAGCAGGGGGTTGGATTCCAGGGCTTCCTGGATTTCCTGCTGCAGATCCAGCGTCGACAATTGCAGCAGGCGAATGGCCTGTTGCAATTGCGGGGTCATGGTAAGTTGCTGACCCAGTTTTAACTGGAGCGATAATTTCATAAAACAGTGTTTTCCGGCAGCATGTATTGCCTGTGATTACTGGCTGCAGATGGCGGAATTCCGGTCTCGAGGTGCCGGAAGAAGGGCGGAAGAATAGCAAATTTCGGCGTTTTGTTACAGCAAATCCTTATATTGGGAATGAATATTGCATTCCTTTCCCGTCAGTGTTACATGCTGAATTGTTCGCCCAGGTATACCTCTCTAACCTGTTGATTTTCCAATATTTCTTTTGGTGTGCCGGCTGCCAGGATAGTGCCCTCGCTGACAATATAGGCCTTTTCACAGATATCCAGGGTTTCCCTGACATTGTGGTCTGTCACCAGGATACCGATACCCCGTTCTTTCAGGCTGCGAATGATCTGCTTGATGTCATTGACAGAAATGGGGTCCACACCGGCAAAGGGTTCATCAAGCAGGATGAAGGCCGGGTCGGTGGCCAGGGCGCGGGCTATTTCAGCCCGTCGCCGTTCCCCACCGGACAGGCTCATTCCCGGCGTATCCCTGAGATGGCTGATATGGAATTCGGCCATGAGCTGTTCGGCACGGGCATCCCTTTCCTGGCTGTCCAGGTCTTTGCGGGTTTCCAGGATGGCCAGGATATTGTCGCGCACAGAGAGTTTTCTGAAGATAGAGGCTTCCTGGGGAAGGTAACCCAGGCCTTTGCGGGCGCGTACATGCATCGGGGCGCGGGATACGTCCTCGTCGTCGATAAATACCCTGCCGGCATCGGCCTTGACCAGGCCGATAATCATGTAAAAGGAAGTGGTCTTGCCGGCACCGTTGGGGCCCAGCAGGCCAATGATTTCGCCGCTGTTAACTTCCATTGATGCATTGGAGACGACTTTGCGGCCCTTGTAGGATTTGGCCAGGTTCTCTGCCCGTAAGGTCTTCATGGTGATGGCTGCATCAGGCTTACTGCTCGTTCCGTGGGCCAAGAATGGCTGTGGCCTGGGTACCGTCAGTACATTTCGGCGTGCTGAGCCGGCGTGTTTCCAGGTAATAATCCACCTGGCAACCGGTCCACTGGTCAGCACCCTGGGAAAAACTCACGCTGCCGATGGCCTGGAGATGTTGGGCATCATAGTCCAGGATGATGGTTTCTCCCTCGGCCATAACCAGAGCCTGGTCGACTGCAGGTTGCTGCTGGTAATGGGCAGGATTGCCCTGCAGGGTGACCCGGGAAATTTCACCATCAATGCGTTCGACCGTGATTTCCTGGCCAGTGACTTTCAGGGTGCCCTGGATAATTTCAGCCGGTGATTCGGGAGACCCGTAATACACTTCCTTGCCTTCATCCAATAGCAGCAGGCTGTTGTCATATTTGACATCGACCGGTTGCTGGGCATCTTCGGGCAGTGCCAGGGCACAGTGAAAACCGGTAATTGCCGCGACGGCTGAGAGAATCCGGATTGCGTGCATGTTATTGCGCCTGTCCTGTGGTTTCATTTGGCTCATATCGCATTTGCCCGTCAGACAGTTGCCTGATGACATTGTTATTCATGTCTGCAAACAGGCCCTGGCTGGTGGTGGTAAGACCTGATGAAACCAGCTGTACCTGGCTGTCAGTTTGCATATTCCTGTCCTGGGGCCAGACTGTGAGCGACTCTGTCGTGATGTCCACTGGCCTGCCTTCAGCAGTTATGCCGTTGATAATAACATTTTCGCTGAGAATCAACCGTTCCTGGTTGCGCTCAGTATCCATTTCCACACGGCCGCTGTCCGCATTGATGCGCCAGGCGGAATCATCCTCACTGAAGATAATGAACCGGGGTGAATCCACCAGGCTGTATTCAGGGTTCGGGTAATGGGTGACACGGTCGGCTCGAAAGCGGTAGTCAGCCCGGCCATCCAGTGTGTAATGCATGCTGTCCACATTGGCCATGAAGTAGTCGTATTCCTGCTCTGACAGTTCTATCAGCCTGCTGATATCCAGGACTTCCTCGTCTGTTGCAGAATCAAACAGAAAGAATACGGCAATGGCGAGCATGGCAATGGCAAGATACTGGAGGGCACGGCTTTTACGTCGCACCAGGGGGGTTGGGTCTTGCTGTTCTGTGGGTATCTCTACCATGGCGTGACGGGGATTAGCGCTCAGAGAAAGGGGTCGACGGCGGCATCAAAATTATCCTGTGCCAGCAGTATCCAGTCACAGATTTCGCGTACGGCACCGGCGCCACCTTCCCGGGAGGTCATGGCATCGGCAGACTCGCGAACCAGGAAGTGGGCATTGGGTACGGTGATGCCCAGCCTGGCCGCCTTGATACAGGCCAGGTCAGGCAGGTCATCGCCGGCGTAGGCCACCTGGTCATAAGTCATGTCCAGTTTGCCCAGGATTTCATCCAGGACCACTTTCTTGTCATCCCGGCCCAGGTAAACAGTTTCTATACCCAGTGCGCTGGCCCGGGTGGCCACGATGTCAGAAGACCTGCCGGTAATCAGGGCTACCCTGACACCGCTCTTTTGCAGGAGTTTGACACCAAGCCCGTCGAGGGTATTGAAGGACTTGGTTTCTTCGCCGCTGTTGGCAAAGGTCAGGCGGCCATCGGTGAGGATGCCGTCCACGTCCAGTACCAGCAGCCTGATACCGGCTGCCAGTTCGCTCACCTGTTGTGGTAATTCCCTGTTGCTCATTGGACTTCTCTGTTTGCGAAACTCAGACCACGTTGGCCTTTAACAAATCATGCATGGTAACGATGCCGCAAAACTCCTCGTTGTCGTCCAGGACGAGCAATGAATAGATTTCGTTATCCTGCATGATTTTTGCTGCCTCGGAGGCCAGGGCCGAAGCATTGATGCCCTTGAATGTACTGGTCATGACAGCACTGATGGCAGTGCCATTGAGGTCCCTGTTGCTGTCAAGAAAGCGGCGCAGGTCGCCATCGGTGAACACCCCCCTGACTTTGCCATCGGCATTGATAACCGTTGTCATGCCCAGTTTCTTGGCAGACATTTCAAGCAGGGAGTCTTTCACACTGGTGGTCTCGGCCACACGCGGGATGTCATCCCCGGTATGCATGATGTCGCTGACCTTGAGCAGCAGCTGTCGGCCCAGGTTGCCACCGGGATGGGAAAAGGCAAAATCTTCCGCTGTGAAACCCCGGGCTTCCAGCAGGGCCATGGCCAGGGCATCGCCCATGACCAGGGCTGCCGTGGTGCTGGTGGTCGGGGCAAGTCCCAGGGGACAGGCTTCCTTTTCCACGCTTGCATCCAGGCTGGCATCGGCTTCCCGGGCCAGCAGGGAGGACGGATTGCCGGTGAGGGCTATCAGGGCAACGCCCTTGCGCTTGAGAATCGGCAGTATGGTTTCTATTTCGGCTGTGGAGCCTGAATTGGAGATGGCAATGACCACGTCACGGTCGGTGACCATGCCGATGTCACCATGACTGGCTTCGGCCGGGTGGACAAAATGGGCTGGTGTACCGGTGCTGGCCAGCGTGGCAGCAATCTTGTTGGCGATATGACCTGACTTGCCCACGCCCATCACAATGACCCGACCCTGGCTGTTCAAAATCAGTTCACAGGCAGTAAAAAAGTCGTCGTTGATCCGCTCGGCAAGACGCTCGACGGCATACTGTTCGAGTTCAATAGTGCGAAGAGCGCTTTGTTTCAGCGCGGCGTTATCCATGACTGGGAGAGCCCTACTGGCTGATGATCAGGGAAGCAGTGTAAGCGATATAGATACCCAATAAAACCACGCCGGCAGGGCGGCCAATCTGCTGATTTTTGCGGGATCGCATATACAGGAAGTAAGTCGTGCCCAGGGTGATGATCATCATGGTGGCATAGTCCCGGGTCAGGACTTCCTTTTCGACGACAAAAGGTGCCAGGAAGGCAGGTACAGGCAACACGAGCAGCATATTCATGATGTTGGAGCCGATGATATTGCCAAGGACCAGGTCATAGTGACCTTTGAAGGCACTGGTCAGCGATGTCGCCAGCTCCGGCAGGCTGGTTCCCACTGCCATCACGGTCAGGCCGATGATCAGTTCACTGACCCCCAGGGACAGGGCCACGCTGCGGGCTCCCTGTACCAGGATGTTGGCACTGATGATGAGCAGCACCAGGCCGAATACCAGCAAGGCGATTGCTTTCGGGGTGGACATGTCAGCGGAAATAAACTCATCAGTGACTTCAGCAGGATCAATAATCCTGTCTTCTTTTTTGTCGCTGCTTCCCAGGTTACTGATCACACGCCAGATAAAGACAACCGCTATAAGAAGCAGCAACAGGCCGTCAAAGTAGTTCAGGGTAAGATCGGCAAAAATGACAAAGCAGATGACTGAAACCAGAAGCAGGGCGGGCAGCTCTTTGCGCAGCAGTGAAATGGGGATGTCAATCGGTTTGATCAGTACCGTAATGGCGAGCACGATGCCCAGGTTGGCAATGTTGGAGCCCAGGGCATTGCCAATCGCTATATTGGGCGAACCCTGGAGCGAGGCGGTAGCGGAGGTAAAAATCTCGGGCGCAGAGGTACCAAAGGCGACGATGGTCAGGCCTATGATAAGTGGAGAGACGCCGAGGTTGCGCGCAGTGGTTGAAGCGCCCAGAACAAACCTGTCGGCACTCCAGATCAATCCCGCGAATCCAAAAACGATATAGACCGCGGCCATGGAAATACTCATGTTCAATTCCAGGCCTGATACCTGAAGTACAGGCATCTGGCCAAAACATACAATTGCCCACAATATGGCAAGACTGTATTGATTAATCAAGTAATGTTGTAAACAGGCAATTCTATGCCATGGGCAATTTTTTTACACTGCAGATTCCTGTAAAATGCCGCGCCAGAATCAAATGAGGTTGAAACTTTTTACCGCTTTCCCGTTCTAGATACTGGCATAGTTGTAGTCATTCAAGGTGCTGGCCGGGTTCGGAGTACCAGCTTCACCTGGGTAAAGCCGTACGTTGGTCACCAAATTTTTACCACGCGTGCCCTGCTGGACGGGAACGACACAGACATATCACTACGGAGTGAACTCATGGAAACCTTGCGCAGGCAGGTTCTAGTTACTGGAGTCTTTTTAACCACCATATTGGCGGCATTGACGTCAGCAGTGGCGACGGCACAGCAAATCAGTGCTGAAGATGCCGTGGACCAGTATATTGGCGGATTGCTGGAGAGAATGGCTGAAATCCAGCCCTTGTATGAATCAGACAGTGCCGCCTATTTCAGCGCCGTGGAAGAAGAACTGACAGAGTTTGTGGATTTCCGGGAAGTGGCTCGCGGTGTCATGGCCAAGTATGGCCAGGGGCCCAACGGTGCTTCTGGTGAACAACTGGATCGCTTTGCTGTCGTCTTTCGCTCCTCCCTGATCGAGTTCTACGGTAGTGCCCTGGCAGAATACGGTGGCGTGGAATACGAAATCCTGGAAAGCCGGGAGCAGGACCGTGCTGCCAATGTCCGTATGGCAGTGCTGGGCGACGACGGTAACCGGATTGATATCCAGTATGCGATGTTTCTCAACAATGAGGATGTCTGGATGCTGCGCAATCTTTATGTTGAGGGGGTTAACCTGCGTCGGCAGTATTACTCCCGTTTTGACAGTCTCATGAAACGTAATGACTTTGATATCGATCGGGTCATAGATCTCTGGCAGATCGAGGAATAGTAAGTACGCAACAAACGGAGTACCCGAATGAATCCCGAAGATATTGAAAAATTACTGGCAGAGAGTTTCAGTGACGCCCGTATCATCGCAGCAGGTGAGGCAGGCAAGTACCAGGTAAGAATCGTCTCGGACAGCTTTGAGGGCCTCAATGCCGTCAAAAGGCAGCAGTCTGTCTACCGAATTCTCAACCCCCATATCGCCAGTGGCGCCATACATGCCATCAACATGCAGTTATTGACCAGTGGGGAAGATGCCAACGCCGGAAACTGAACCGGCACAATGGATTTTAAAAGGCCCGCAAGGGCCTTTTTTTATGGTGTATTTTCGCCCGGCTGGCCGAGGCCAAATTAGTTCAGCGACCCCGGGTGAATCTTGTTAGAATGCGCCCTGTTAAATCGGGGCAGGACCAGCCATTTGGCGACTTGAGGCAAGCTTCGCGCTATCCGTGCAGACGGCCAAATGACTTAATACAGAGACAATATTTTGGACAAACTCGAAATACACGGCGGTATTCCGCTCAAAGGTGAAATTCGCATCGCCGGTGCGAAAAACTCGGCCCTGCCGATCATGGCATCAACCCTGCTGACCACTGATACGGTGAAAGTAGGCAACCTGCCGCACCTGTATGACATCACCACCATGCTGGAATTGCTGGGCTGCATGGGCGTGGAGTCCATCGTGGGTGAAAAACTGGGTGTGGAAATCAATAGCGGCACCATCAAGCATTTCAATGCGCCTTACGAGCTGGTGAAAACCATGCGCGCGTCCATCCTGGTGCTTGGCCCCATGCTGGCCCATTTTGGTGAAGCCGAGGTGGCCCTGCCGGGTGGTTGTGCCATCGGCAGCAGACCGGTCAATCTTCACCTTGCCGCCCTGAAAAAAATGGGTGCGGATATTATTGTTGAAAACGGCTATATCAAGGCCCGGACCAATGGCCGCCTCAAGGGGGCGCATATCTTCATGGACCTGGTCACGGTGACCGGTACCGAAAACGTGATGATGGCCGCTACCCTCGCAGACGGCGTTACGATTATTGAAAATGCTGCCCGTGAACCTGAAGTGGTTGACCTGGCGAATTGCCTGAGGGCCATGGGTGCCGATATTTCGGGTGAAGGCTCCGATACCATTACCGTGCGCGGGGTCGAGCGCCTGCATGGCTGTGAATACAATGTCATGCCTGACCGCATTGAAACCGGTACCTACCTGATTGCCGTGGCTGCCACGCGCGGCAGGATCAAGGTCAAGGACACGCGGCCTTCCATCCTGGAAGCAGTACTGAGCAAGCTCGAGGAAGCCGGAGCACACATCGAACTGGGCGAGGACTGGATCTCCCTGGACATGGATGACAAGCGTCCCAGGGCCGTGTCCCTGACCACTGCGCCTTACCCGGCATTTCCCACGGATATGCAGGCGCAGTTCACGGCCCTGAATGCAGTGGCCCAGGGCACTGGCCTGATCACTGAAACTGTTTTTGAAAACCGTTTCATGCATGTGCATGAAATGAACCGGATGGGAGCCGACCTGAAAGTTGAGGGCAATACGGTGCTGGTCAATGGCAAGAAGATACTCAAGGGTGCGCCCGTCATGGCAACAGACCTGCGTGCTTCCGCCAGCCTGATCATCGCCGGACTGATGTCCGAAAACCAGACCACGGTTGACCGTATCTACCATATTGACCGTGGCTACGAATGTATCGAGGAAAAACTTCAACTGCTGGGCGCAAAAATCAAACGCCTGCCGTCGTGAAAATACCGTCATGAACTCTGAGAAACTGGTTATTGCCCTGACCAAGGGGCGAATTCTTGATGAAGTACTGCCCTTGCTGGAAGCGGCAGGGATCACGCCTGCCGAAGACCTGGAAAAAAGCCGCAAGCTGATCTTTGACAGCAACCTGGAAGGCGTCCAGTTAATTGTACTGCGCGGTTCGGACGTGCCCACCTACGTGGAACTGGGCAGTGCCGACATCGGTATCGCCGGCAAGGACGTACTTATGGAAAAGGGCTCTGAAGGCTATTATGAGCCGCTGGACCTGAAACTGGCTACTTGCCGTCTGATGACAGCGGCGCCGGTTAACCAGACCAACACACCGAAGCGCCTGCGTGTCGCCAGCAAGTTCGTCAATATTGCCAAAAATTACTTTTCCGAACAGGGCAGGCAGGTCGATTTCATCAAGCTCAACGGTGCCCTGGAACTTGCCCCCATCATGGGACTTGCAGACTGCATCGTGGATATCGTCGATACCGGCAGTACCCTGAAGGCCAATGGCCTGGAGCCGCGCGAGCACATCGCCGATGTCAGCACGCGGGTGATCGTGAACAAGGCCGCCATGAAAATGAAGCATGACAGCATTCAATTGCTGCTTGAAAGGCTCGCGGCAGCGGTAAACGACAAATAATGAAAATCTTGTAGGGCGGAAGAAGGCCACAGGCCGATATCCGCCGGAAGAAACCAGCAATGACCCTCAATATCAAACAGCTCAATTACCAGGACGCAGACTTTCGCCAGAACCTGGAGAAGGCCCTGGCCTGGGATGCTATTGCAGATGCCGGTGTCCAGGAGACTGTGTCCAACATCCTGGCCGATGTCAGGCAACGTGGTGATGCAGCAGTCATCGAGTGGACCAACAAGCTTGACGGGCTTGAGGCAGCTTCCATGGATGACCTGACCATCAATAAGGATGTGTTACAGGCTGCCCTGGACTCATTGCCGCAAGACCAGGTAAGCGCGCTGGAGAAAGCCGCTGAGCGCATCCGTGTATATCACGAAAAACAGAAACAGGGTTCCTGGGAATACACAGACGATGATGGTTCGGTTTACGGCCAGAAAGTCACCCCCATTGATCGTGTCGGTATGTATGTGCCCGGTGGCAAGGCGGTCTATCCGTCCACGGTACTGATGGATGCCATTCCCGCCCGTGTGGCCGGTGTGCAGGAAATTATTGCCACGCTGCCCACCCCGGGCGGTGTGAGAAATCCCATCGTGCTGGGTGCGCTGGCCCTGGCCGGTGTGGACCGGGTGTATACGATTGGCGGCACCCAGGCCGTTGGTGCCCTGGCTTACGGGACTGAAACTGTTCCGCGCGTGGACAAGATTGTTGGTCCGGGCAATATCTATGTCGCCACCGCCAAGAAGGAAGTTTTTGGCCAGGTGGGTATCGACATGGTGGCAGGTCCCTCGGAAATCCTGGTGATCAGTGACAGCCACTCAAATCCCGACTGGATCGCCATGGACCTGTTTTCCCAGGCGGAACACGATGAAGATGCACAGTCCATCCTGGTCTGTACCGACAGCAGTTTTATTGACCAGGTGCTGGTCAGTATCGAAAAACAGCTTGTCGAAATGCCGCGCAAGGACATCATCAGTGCGTCACTGGCTTCCCGCGGCCTGATCATCCAGGTGGATGACCTCAAGCAGGCGGCCGAAGTGTGCAACCTGGTAGCCCCGGAACACGTGGAGCTGTCTGTTGATGATCCAAGGGCTTTGCTGGAAGACATTCGGCATGCCGGTGCCATTTTCCTGGGGCGTCATACTTCCGAGTCGCTGGGCGATTATTGCGCAGGGCCCAGTCATGTTCTGCCCACCTCTGGCACCGCGCGTTTTTCATCGGCGCTCGGGGTCTATGATTTCCAGAAACGTTCTTCCATTATCGGGTGTTCGGAAAAGGCGGCCAGGGAACTGGCAAAGACCGCCTCGGTGCTGGCCAGGACGGAAGGATTGATTGCCCACGCCAGGGCGGCTGAAATCCGGGATGAAGACTGATTAATCTGAGGCTCTAGCGCAGCAGTCCGTCGCTGAACGGGTTGGGGTCAAACAGGGGCTCGTTGTTTTTCCAGTACATCACCGCCTCGCCCACACCCAGGACAATCGGAATAGTCAGGATCTCTCCATCGCGGTACACCTTGGCGATGACGGTTTCGCCTGGACCCAGGCTACTGGTGGTCTGTATTGCCTGTGCAGCTGCTTCGTAACTGTCAATCTCGATGCCTGCCAGGTTCTGGATGAAATCATTTACCTTGACCCCGGCCTTGTCCGCCGGTCCGTTTTCTGAAACCTGTTCCACCCACAAACCGTAGACATCCTGGTCCATCAGCATCTTGGCAGCTATCCGGGTCAGGGGACGGCCGTCTATGCCCATGAAACCGCCCGGGCCCTTTTCGATATAGGCCAGCATGAGGTCATAGGCCTTGTGCGCGGGTATGGCAAAACTGATCCCCTCCGAGCCGCCGGATTCCGTGACGATCGTGGAATTAATGCCGACCAGGCGGCCATCCACATCGATGAGTGCTCCACCGGAGCTACCAGGGTTGATGGCGGCATCGGTCTGGATGACGTAACTGTCGCGGGTACGCAACAGGGCGCTGATAATGCCCAGGGTGACTGACTGGCCGATATTACGCGGGTTACCGATGGCCAGCACGACGTCGCCGGCATCCAGGGTGCTCTCTGCTGCCTGGCTCAGGTAGGCCATGTCAGTACCGTCCACCTTGAGCAGGGCCAGGTCATTCTGGGGGTCCAGTGAGACTATACGTGCCTCCATGATCTGGCCATTGTAGAGCGTGATGGTAATTTCGGGCAGGGAGCGGTTGACGATGTCGCCGCTGTCCTGGATTTCAAAAATATGGTAACTGGTGATGATGTAGCCGTCCGGTGACAGGATCACTCCCGAGCCCAGGCTGGTGCTTTCATCGTTCAGGACGATGGGGCGACGGAACGGGGACAGGTACCTGCCCACACCACCCAGGCTGCCAACACTGCGCTCCACGTCCGAGGTGGAGTTGATACTGACCACGGCCGGCGCTGCCCTTGAGAAGGCATCGGAATAGGAAAAAGAAAGCACGTTATCTTCAGCGACAGGTTCGGGAGGCAGGTAGGCCTGCAAGCCCGGAATGACCTGCGCCATTCTCGGCATCTGCAAGAGCACAAAGCCGAAGACGAGTCCGGCAATAGCCGGCCAGAAGATGAAATTGATAACCTTGTTCATGACAAGCCGCTGTTCTCCCCCAGAACAATTCACTGTCTTCTTCCCGAAAGCCCAGTGTGACTTCTCTCGTGGCGAGGTAATGAGTCTACTCACGCATAGAGAGCCCATAGCGTCTTTGCTATGATGACGGACCGGCAAGTATAACCCAAATCCTTGCGCGACACAGTGGCAGGGCACTGGGGTTGCGGGGGTATTTTTTCAAAAACAGGAGTTTGAATCCCATGTCCGTCAGCCTGACCGAGATGCATAATGCACTTACATCACTATTGAAACCGGATGAATTTCGCGATTATTGTCCAAACGGTCTGCAGGTGGAGGGACGTGATGCCATTGCGACACTGGTGACAGGGGTGACGGCAAGCCAGGCGCTGATAGATGCCGCGATGGAAAAGGGGGCAGATGCCATTCTTGTTCATCACGGCTACTTCTGGCGTGGCGAGGATCCGACCGTGACCGGCATTCGCAAAAAACGTCTGAAGCTGTTGCTGGAGAATGACATCAGTCTGCTTGGCTATCACTTGCCGCTGGATGCCCATCCGCAACTCGGTAACAATGCCCAGCTCGGATTGAAACTTGGTTTCAGGACCGAGGCTGACCTGGACCCTGCCCACAAGAGCCGGGTCGGGGTCTGGGGTGAACTGGAAGAGCCCTGCACTGGTGAGGAACTGGTTGCCCGGATAAACACGCAGTTGTCCCGACAGCCGCTGCATATTCCCGGCGCCGCAAAGCGCATAGAAAAAATCGGCTGGTGTACAGGTTCAGCCCAGAATTACATTGAAATGGCCCATGCCGCCGGTGTGGATGCCTACCTCACCGGTGAGGTCTCCGAGCAGACCGTACACTTTGCCCGGGAAACCGGCATGCATTTCTTTGCCGCAGGTCACCATGCCACGGAACGTTATGGTGTGCAGGCGGTGGGGCAGTTTCTTGCGAATGAATTTGGGATTGAGCATATTTTTGTGGATATAGATAATCCGGTATAGATGCATGAAGCGTAGGTCGGCATAGGCTCGCAGAGCCGTTTGCCGACATGGAATCGATAAAAGAATAAATGGATAAAAGGATACAAAGGATAAAAAGGTAAGACATGTCATCATCCAGGCCAGTGTATTCAACCGAGACCGGACGACTGTGTTCGGGGTGCGGAAAGCCCGTGGCCAATTGTGCCTGCAATTCTGGCAAAACCTTTGACGGTGGGGACGGCATTATTCGTCTGAAGCGTGAAACAAAGGGTCGCAAGGGTAAGGGCGTCACATTAGTGACCGGATTCCAGGGGACAGAAGATGAATTGAAAACCCTGGCCAAGCGCCTGAAACAGATTTGTGGCACTGGCGGGACGGTCAAGCAGGGTGTGATCGAGATCCAGGGCGATATGCGTGAGAAGATTCAAGCGGAGTTGGAAGCAGCAGGACACCGGGTGAAAATTGCTGGCGGGTGATGCAGTGAATCAAGAGACAAGAGACAAGAGACAAGAGACAAGAGGAAAGCAACAATGGATAAACAGACAGAAACAGAAATTGAAGCCGCCGTTTTCAGGCGCCTGCTTGAGCACCTGGATTCGCGCAAGGATGCCCAGAATATCGACCTCATGAACCTGGCCGGGTTCTGCAGGAACTGCCTGTCAAAGTGGTATGTTGCCGCCGCCGGTGACAGGGGGGTCGAGGTTGACTACGAGTCTGCCAGGGAGCATGTCTATGGCATGCCCTACAGTGAGTGGAAGGATAAATACCAGCTCGAGGCAACAGAAGAGCAGAAACGCCAGTTTGCCGAGAACTTTCCCAAGAGCAACTGATGCAGGCTTTCCCGATGCAGTGAACCTGCCGGTCAACGTGCAGGCAAGAAATTCTTAACTGGCTGGTTCACTGCCCGTATATTCAACATCAAACCACTCCACTTCCTGGTCTCTGTCCAGGTCCCTCACGAAAAGCACATGCCCGTCCAGTTGCCAGGTAGCATCAGATTGCATCGGCACACCATCAACCAGTTCAAAGCGCAGTGAAAAATAGCCGCTGTTGATGCGCATGATGAAATAGGGGGAAAAAGGCTCATGGACCCTGATCTGTAATTCACGAATATACTCATTGCGTGTATCCAGGACCAGTAAGCCGGTCAGGTGTTCGTAAATGGCACGGCGATCTTCTTCCATGCCACGAAATTCCAGGGTGTGCAGATCGCCTTCCTGTTTTACCAGCCTGACGCTGTCCCTGATGATCAGGTTGAGGAAACGTTCCTTCTCACTGCCTTCGCGTTCACGTTCCTCATCAACCAGCGATCTTCTGTCGGCATTCTCGCGTCGACGCAGCCGGCGCTGCATACGTCTTTCATGTTGATCCCGCCGTTCTGCTGAAGGGGCCTGGCCATTGATTGCAACCAGTTGGTCGCTTTGCAGAAAGGGTTTTGAGGGGTCAATGCGGCGCGTGACAGATTCTGCATCGAGCCTGTCATGCACGGTGTAGGAATAGGCCCAGTTACCATCATAGATATTTACTGTCCTGGCCACGTAGGACTCGATCAGGGAGAGATATTGTTCCCGGGTATAGGACTGCGCAAGCAGGGGAGCTGTCCAGAACAGGCACAGGAGCAGCAGGATAGGCAATGCGTATGAGGTGTGGCGGTATATGTGCATCGTAGCGTGCTGCGCCTTGGAGTCCTTTATGTCATAGGAACGAGTTTGGCCGGTTTGATATCGATAGTCTCCCATACCTTGCCGGCGACATAGGGGTCCTGGTCAAGGTGTTTCTCCAGGCTTTCCTGGTCAGGAAAATCCAGGTGCAAGGTGGAGCCTATCATTTTGCCATTGCCATCCAGTATCGCTCCACCACTGAGGAACTGCCCCTTGTCGATCAGGTTTTTTACACCCTCCAGGTGAGCTTCCCGGTGCAGCATACGGCGGTCAATGGCACCAGGATCGGCATAATCCATGGCGGTGACAACAAATTGCATAATTGCCCTGGTCCTAACTTTCGGAAATAAACTTGGTCACCAGGCAGGCCTCAAGACCTTCGATGCCTTCTTCAGACCCATGGCCGGACTCCTTGATACCACCAAACGGTGATTCAGGGACGGAGATGGCAAAGCTGTTGATGCCGATCATGCCGGCTTCCAGTTGTTCGCCCAGCAATTTCACACGCTTGGACGAATCGGTGAAGGCAAAGGCAGCCAGGCCAAAGGGCAGTCGATTGGCTTCGCTTACGACACCATCGAAATCGCTGAACTTGTTGATGATGGCGACCGGCCCAAAAGGTTCTTCGTTCATGATACGAGCGCTGTGCGGGACATTGGACAATACGGTGGGCTGGTAAAAATTACCTGGTCCGTCGATGGCAGCACCGCCGGTATTCAACGTAGCGCCAGCCTCAACGGCATCATCAATGATGCTGCTGATGGCTTCCAGGCGGCGGGCATGAATCAGTGGTCCCATCTTGGTGTTTTCATCCAGCGGATTACCCACGGTGATTTCTTTCGTTTTGGCCGTAAACCTTGCCACGAATTCGTCAAAGATGGATTCATGTACCAGGAAGCGAGTAGGAGAGACGCATACCTGGCCGCCGTTCCTGTACTTCGCCGCAACACTCATGTTAACCACCGCATCGAGGTCGGCATCTTCGAACACCAGTACCGGCGCATGGCCACCCAGTTCCATGGTAGTCCTGATCATGTTGTCTGCAGCCAGTTTCATCAGTGATTTGCCGACCGGTACAGAGCCGGTAAAGGACATCTTGCGAATGATGGGAGAGCTGAGGATGTAGGTGGAAACAATGTGGGGCACGCCAAAGACGACATTGAGGACACCATCAGGCAGGCCGGCATCCTGCATGCACCTGGCCATGAGTATGGCGGTTGCCGGCGTATCTTCCGCCGGTTTGAAAACACAGGAGCAGCCGGCACCCAGGGAGGCACCCATTTTGCGCGCCGGGTTGCCCTGCGGGAAATTCCAGGGAGCAAAGGCGGCAACCGGTCCGACCGGTTCCTTCACAACATACATGCGGGAACCCGGCTGGCGCTGAGCCAGCACCCGGCCATAGGCACGGCGTCCTTCCTCGGCATACCACTCAAGCACTTCGGTGGCCATTTTCAGTTCAATGCGCGACTGCAGGATGGGTTTGCCCGATTCCAGTGTGGCCACGGTAGTAATCTGGTCGGCACGTTCGCGCATCAGGGTGGCGGCCTTGCGCAGCACTTCACTGCGTTCTTCTGGTAATTTCGCGCGCCAGACCTTGAAGCCGGCATCTGCGGCGGCCAGGGCGCGATCCAGGTCTTCTTCAGTGGCATGAGGCAGCTCGCCCAGTACTTCGCCGGTAGCGGGATTCAATACTTCCTCGCTTTTGCGATTTCCCTTGGAAATCCACTCGCCGGCGATGAACAGTTGTAGTTCCGGGTAGTGAGTCAATGGGTTGGTATTGAGTTGTTTTGCTTCGGCCACGGCAGGCTCCTGGGTCAGGCTTGAAAATTTGGGGGCGTAATGATCTCGCAAAAGGGGGGTTGGAGTAAAATTTTTTCGCTATACTGCGCCGTTTTGCAGCATTTTTATACGGAGTTTGCCATGACGGGGATTACTTTTAACGAGAAGTACAGGCGAATTGCCACCGAAGAGGCCTGGGCGCCCCAGGAAATGATGGATCTTTACCGGGATCTATACGAAAACGGCAAGATAGATGATCCCGGCTTTGAGAGCCTGTGGGGTTTTTACGGTTCATCCATGGAACCGCGTCCGGTCACTGTCAGGCGCAAGCTGGCCGACCTGGGTGAAGAAAGACTCACCGACATGGATGCTGCTGGCATTGATTTCGCCGTGCTTGCCCTGACGTCACCCGGTGTGCAGGTATTTGACACCGAAACAGCCATCAGTGTGGCCAGGGACAGCAATGACATGGTCAGGGAAGCAGTAAACAACCACCCTGACCGGTTTGCGGCCTTGTGTGCGGTAGCACCCCAGGCACCCGAGGAGGCCGCTCGGGAAATCCAGCGCTGCCAGCCCCTGGGGTTTCGCGGCATCATTATCAATTCCCACACGCAAGGTGAATACCTGAGCGATAAGAAATTCTGGCCCATTTTTGAAGCCGCCGAAGCACTGGACTTGCCGGTTTACCTGCACCCGAATACGCCACCGGCCAACATGATCCAGCCCATGCTTGAATGCGGCCTGGATGGGGCCATTTTCGGGTTTGGTGTGGAAACCGGCATGCATATGTTACGCATCATTACCGCGGGTGTCTTTGACCGCTTTCCAAAACTGCAGTTTGTGATCGGCCACATGGGCGAAGCCCTGCCGTACTGGATGTACCGTCTTGATTTCATGCATAACGCCCAGGTTTCTTCCAAGCGCTATGAAAGCCTCAAACCCCTCCAGAAAAAAGTCAGCGACTACCTGAAAGAGAATGTCTATATCACCTGCAGTGGCATGGCGTGGGAACCTGCAGTGCGTTTTGCCCAGCAGGAAATTGGTGTCGACAGGGTCATGTATGCCATGGACTATCCGTATCAGTATGTGCCGCAGGAAGTGATTGATATGGACAACATGGCTATTTCCGACAGTGACAAGAAACTGTTCTACCAGGATGTCGCCGAAAAAGTCTTCAAGCTTTAATTAGGATCATGTGCTCAAGCGCAGAGTCTTCATATTGATTTCACCTTTGCTACGTATAGTGGTCACTTTTTGAAGTAGTCCGGTTTTCGTATGCGTGTATTGATCTCTGCCCGTTTCCCCAGGGCACTAATTTTCCTCTTTGCCCTGGGAACACTTCCCGTGCTGTCCCAGGAAAATGGACCGACACCTCCCGGGGGGATCACCGGTGGCAAGGAAGTGGAGATCCCGTCCCTGTCTGATACAGGCATCACCCTGGACGGCAATCTTGATGATGCTGTCTGGCGCAGTGCGGCCCTGGTAACGGACCTTCACCAGATGGCACCGTTTGAATACGCACAACCAAGCCAGCGAACCGAAGTTCGCCTGTTTTACAGTGATGATGCTCTGTATGTGGCGGCGCGCCTGTTCGAGGAAGATCCCTCGCTGATTACTGCCAATGTCCTGTTGCAGGGTCAGGGTTTGCCCAATGACGATACCTTCAATGTCATGCTGGATCCCTACCTGGACCGGCGCAGCGGCTTCATATTTGAAATCAATGCCAACTCGGTACGCGTGGAAGGTATCTACCAGAATGTTTCCGGTGTTGACCGCAACTGGAGTGGTATCTGGCAGGCCGAATCCCGGGTGGATGACCAGGGCTGGAGTACGGAAATCCGCATTCCTTTCCAGACCCTGTCGTTTGATCCGTCCAATACAGAGTGGGGCATCAACTTTCGCCGCACCATTCGCCGCAACCAGGAAGAAATTGGCTGGGTCTCGCGCAACCGTCTCATCAATCCCAGCATTGCCGGTACGGCCACCGGACTGACGGGTCTGCAGCAGGGGCTTGGCCTGGACGTTGTCCCCTACCTGGTCATGCGTCGGGAGCGGGTTTTTGGTCCGGGCGGTTATACCGATGATGTGGTGGAACCCCAGGTGGATCTGTTCTACAAGATCACCCCCCAGCTCAATGCAGCCCTGACCCTGAACACGGATTTTTCTGCCACCGAGGTGGATAACCGGCAGGTCAACCTGACTCGCTTCAACCTGTTTTTTCCGGAACGGCGAGACTTTTTTATCCGCGATGCCGACATCTTCCAGTTTGGCCGTATTGGCGTCAGTGCCAATTTCAACGAGGAGGGCAATGATGCCGTGCCCCGTTCATCGCTGCAAAATGGCCGGCCGTTTTTCTCCCGCCGCATCGGCCTGAGCCCCGGTGGTCAGCCGGTAGATATCAACGCCGGCGGCAAGATCAGTGGCCGTGTCGGTGACTGGGATGTTGGCGCCCTGGTGGTCAACCAGGATGAAGATGAAAACACCGGTGTGGACAGCGAGACGGTGTTTGTCGGTCGTGCCGCCCTCAATATTCTCACCGAATCCCTGCTGGGGGTTATCGCCACCAGTGGCGATCCCCGTTCGAATACCGACAATTCCCTGGTCGGTGCCGATTTTCGTTATCGCAATTCCCGTCTGCCGGGCAACCGCATCGTCGAAGGGGAGGCCTGGTACCAGCAAACCGATACTGATGGCGTGACTGGTAACGATGCCTCCTGGGGCCTGGGTATCAGTTCACCCAACACCGAAGGCTGGCGCGGCGGTTATCGCTACAAGCGTATCGAGGATAATTTTGCACCGGCCCTGGGTTTTGTGAACCAGACCGGCATCGAGGACCATGCCCTGGACTTCGGCTATACCCATTATTTTCCCGCCGGCGGTTTTCTGCGTACCTTGTACGGCGGCTTTGACAGCTACCGCAACAGTGACCTGAACACCGGTGATGTCATCTCCGAGGTCAGGGATGTACGTTTCAATACCAGCAACAATGCCGGTGACGGTGTTTCTGCCAAAGTCATTCGCACCCGGGAAGTCCTGGGCCGGAATTTTGCCATCTACCGGCCCACCGATAGCAGCAATAATATTGTGATCCCTCCCGGGGACTATGAATTCACCCAGGGATCTGTGCGCATCAGTTCTGCCGGACGCCGTCGGTTGTCTGCCAGTGTTGGCATGACCTGGGGTGATTATTTTGACGGCAATAATTTCCAGCGCAGCTTCGGTGTGAACTGGCAGCCCAGTAATCGTTACAACCTGGGCATGGATTACTCGGAAAATGAAATACACCTGCCGCAGGGCAATTTCACCGTGCGCCTGACGTCCTTTGATACCCTCATCAATTTCACGCCGGAAATCAGCTGGGCCAACCGTATCCAGTATGACAATGTCTCCGAAGGTATTGGTGTGAACAGTCGGCTACGCTGGATTCCGCGTGCCGGGCAGGAAGGCTTCCTGGTGCTGAACTGGGGGATGGTCGACCTGGACAAGGACAATGATTTCCGTTCGATCAATGCCGACCTGTCACTGAAGTTCAATTACACCTTCCGTTTCTAGGATTAAATTTTCCGGCTGGTATCTATTCAGAACTATCTCTGCCCGGAAGCCAAGATTGGTATAGGTGCAGATATCCAGGTCCGGTAACAAAGGGATCAAACAAATTTTCAGTGTGTTCCCGTCACCTGTTGGTACCGATACTCAGCTGATTGTCTTCCACTTGCAGGGGAATGCCCTGTAAAAACTCACCTTCGCACGGCCCTTCAACACACTGTCCGCTGCTTTTATCAAACCTGGCATAGTGGGTCATGCAAAGGAAGTGCTGGCCATCAGAGGAGATCAGTTCTTCCGTCGTGTGGTTCAGGGGGACATCAAAATGGGGGCAGGAATTCCAGTAGGCCCGGAATATGCCATTATCGTTATAAACGAACAGGCGAAAGGCAAAGGGAGTATCACCGCCGAAACGAAACTCCCTGACACCGCCGGGCAGAATTTCATCGGCACCTCCCAGAGATGTGCCGACAGGCGGGGCATGGCGTTGTTCATACCACTGGGTCATTGACTGCTCTTTGAGTGTGTTGAGTGAAAACCTGTCAACCTATTTTCCATACAGGCGTTGTTAAGAGAAACTGTTTTGGAGAAAAAGATGAAAATTCTTTCCGCCTGGCTGGTACCGACATGCCTTGTTTTCTGCAGCCAGGTCCTGGCACATCATTCCTATTATGCCCTTTATGATGTTGAGCAAAAGATTGCTATTACCGGCACGCTGGTACGTTTTGAATTTCGCCAGCCGCATATCGAAATGGAAGTGCTGGTAGAGGACAGTGAGGGTGAAGTGTCGCTGTGGTTTATTGAGAGTACCTCGCCACAACGCTGGGACCGTCTGGTCAGTACCCGGCAGGTTGCCCGGATCGGTGAGGTCATTACCCTGGAAGGCTGGCCATCACGGCAGGGCTACGATGAGATGCTACTCAGTCGCATTGACAGTCACCTGGGAACAACAATGGTCATCGATAAGGTCAGGCAACCGAGGCGCTGATGAGGTGTATAAAGGATATAAAGGATAAAAAGGATAAAAGAATATTAAGGACATAAGGATAAAAGGATAAAAAAGGGCCCGCATGGGCCCTTTTTCTTTTGCCTGAATAAATTGCCGTATCAGAACGGGTATTTATTCTGTCCGGTCTGCATGGTGACCCATTTCAGTTCGGTACATTCGTCGATGGAGAAATGTCCACCTTCACGACCGTAGGAGGAGTTCTTCACGCCGCCAAACGGAATCACAGGCTCGTCACGTACTGACGGTCCGTTGATATGTACCATACCGGTTTCCAGGTTCTCGATGGCATACCAGATCTTCTGCATGTCATTGGTGATCACGGCAGATGACAAACCGTATTCAACATCATTGGCCAGGGCCACGGCGTGTTCATGATCCTTGGCCTTGATGACAGAGGCCAGGGGACCAAAGACTTCGGTCTGGAACAGGCTCATGTCCTGGGTCACATCGGCACAGACGCTGGGCTGGAACACGTTGCCTTCGTAATCACCGCCAGCAACCAGTTTGGCACCGGCGGACACGGCGGCATCCAGGTGCTCCTTGATGAAAGCAGGCTGCGTGGTACGGATCAGCGGACCAACAATCAGGCCAGGTGTGCGGGGGTCGGCACCGTAAGGAATGTTTTCCACTTTCTTGGCCAGTTTTTCAACAAACTCGTCGTAAACGCCTTCTTCCACGATCACGCGTGAGCCGGTCATACAGATCTGGCCCTGGTGCATGAAGTTACTGAAGGCAGCCGTATCAACGGCGTAATCCACGTCGGCGTCATTAAGCACGATAATCGGGTTCTTGCCACCCATTTCCAGGGCGAAGCGTTTACCGGCGGCCGCAGCGGTGGCGCCCACCTGCCAGCCTACACGGCTGGAACCGGTGAAGGTAATGAACTTCACACGCTTGTCAGTGATCAGGCCGTCACCCAGTTCAGCACCCTGCGCCGGAATGACATTGAGTACGCCGGGCGGGAAACCGGCATCGGTGAAAAGCTCACCCAGTTTCAGGCCGATGACCGGAGTCATTTCGGACGGCTTGAGGATCATGGTGTTGCCGGCTGCCAATGAGAAGCCAATCTTGCGAATACCCAGCAGCAGGGGGAAGTTGAACGGTGCAATGGCAACCGTCACACCCAGCGGGCGACGGATGCAGAAGGATTTCACACCAGGGTAGTTGGAGACATAGGTCTCACCCTTGATACGACGGCATTCGCCGGCCATGGAACGCAGGAAGTCAGGCGTGTGATGGGTTTCATAACCGGCCTTGAGCATGGTGGAACCGGCTTCATCGATCAGGACATCGCGCAATTCGGCAGCGCGTTCTTCCATCAGGTCGGCGACATCCAGGAACAGTTTTTCGCGCGCCGACGGCGGCATGTCTTTCCAGGTTTCGAAGGCTTTTTGTGAAGAAGCCAGTACCGGCTCAAGGTCATCCTTGCCGGCGTTCTGGACCTTGGCATAGACCTCGTTGTTGGCGGGGTTCATGTCTTCACTGTATTCACCCGATGCAGACGGCGTGTACTTGCCGTCGATAAACAATTGATATTCTTTCATATGGAAATCTCCCTGATGGAAATTGGTAGTTTTTTATTTTGGTAATTCAGTTTTAATAAGAGACGAAGGCCGTTTAACTTAGCGAAACATGCAGGCAAGATCAAATAGAATTTACCGGCTTGATACCCGCTAAAGCTCAATGTCTGTACCCGGTTGCAAGGCACGTTTGGCCAGTGCCGCGGCACGTTCTTCCAGCCCCGTAGCCGCCTGTGCCAGTGCCGATCTGAGGCGCTGCTGGTATTCGCTGTTTTCACCTGCTGCCTGGTAAAGCAGCATGCCCAGCCAGTGCATGGTGACCAGGCCATTGAGTTGCAGGAAATGGTAGGCGCCAGGTTCAATACTGCCGGTGTCCTGTTGTCCGCGCTGCAAAAGACTGCCCAGCGTCGCTTCCAGGGAGCGTACAGCGGCCAGCAAGCCTGTTTTCAGGGGATTGCTGTCACTGCAGGCAAGCAGGTCATCATGAATCATCTGGATCAGGGCGTTCAGGGTGGCACCGTTATCGGCCAGCACCTTGCGTAATGTAAAGTCCAGGGCCTGGATGCCACTGGTACCCTCGTAAATAGAAGCCACGCGAATATCACGTGCCATGCGCTCCAGGGGGTAGTCATTGGTATAACCGTAACCGCCGAGAACCTGAATGCCCTGGTTGGCAACCTGGAACCCGAGTTCAGCACCAATTGTCTTGGACACCGGCAACAAGAGTTCGGCAAGCTTGAGGTGGAGTGTTGCTTCCGGTTCGCTGCCGGATTCAGCCAGGTCCAGGAAGGACGCTGTTTTCATGTAAAGGGCCCTGATCATTTCACTGTTTGCTGTCATTTCCAGCAGCATGCGTTTGACGTCTGCATGTTCGCTGATCATTTTAGCCGGTGCATCGGGGCGGCCACCCTGTGGGCGTTCCCGCGCATAATCCAGGGCCTGCAGGGTTGCCATGTTGGCCACAGCAGCACCCTGGACACCGACGGCCAGGCGCATGCCATTCATCATGACAAACATGGCACGCAAACCACGGCCGGCTTCACCGATCAGCCAGGCCCTGGCCTTGTCCAGTTCCAGCACGCAGGTCGGGGAAGCATGCAGGCCCATTTTGTGTTCCAGGCGTGATACCTGGACGCCATTACGGGAGCCGTCATCCAGCTGCGCAGGGACAGCAAACAGGCCCAGGCCGCGCGTGCCGATTTCCTCCGAGGGCACCCTTGCCAGCACCAGGTGAACGATCTGCTCTGTGGCATCATGATCGCCATAGGAAATCCAGATCTTGGAACCGGTTAATGTCCACTGGTCGTCACCTGTGGGAGTTGCTTGCGTGCGAATCCGTCCGACGTCCGAACCCGCCTGGGGTTCACTGATAACGATACTGGAAGCAATTTCACCGCTGACCAGGCCGGGCAGCCATTGTGCGACAAGTTCTTCAGGGGCATTGGCAATCAGGGCCTTGATGGCACAGCGCAGGTTGATACCCAGCATACCAAAAGCCATGTTGGCTCCATCCAGGATTTCCTGGACGGCACTTTGTACAGTCAGTGGAAAGTCCATGCCTTCCTGTTCCAGTGGCAGGCCAAGCAGGGGATAACCCAGTTCACACCATTCCTGGTAGGCCTCCGGTATACCGGCAGGCAATTTCACGCGGCCGTTTTCCAGCTTGCAGCCATCAATGTCACCGGAAGCAGCCAGCGGTGCCAGTTTTTCCTCGGCAAAACGGGCGCTCTGGTCAAACATCATATCGACCATCTCGGCATCGGTATGGGCAAACTTGTCGGTGGACAGCAAGGTGTCCAGGTTGGCAATAGCTTTCAGTTGCAGGCTCAGGCCTTCAACCTGGTTTGAAAAAATGGACATACGTGGGCCTTCAGGAATTAACTACCAAGAATGGGGGGGAAGGATACAGGATGCGGGACGAGGGGTGTAGGTCGGATAGTGAACGAAAGGGCATCATTTAAAGGCTTCGACCGGGTTTTCGATAAAGGGATAAAGGGATAAAGGGATAAAGGGATAAAAGGCCGACCCGTTGGGCAATGGCGAATACCCGTAGGTCGGGATAGGCGCGAAGCGCCGTTTCCCGACGGTGAAATATGACGGCAAGCGAATAAGGAAGATAAAGAAGAAAGTGCTGTTGTGCCGTAAATTGAGATGGGGGGAGAATCTATTTCTTATGGTATGCCTTCGAGCCCTCATGCCTTTCAGGATTTACCTGAATTTCGGTAATCCACCGGTGCCCAA
>Ga0181558_10001292_pt1 | contig 24051 bp, 14 predicted proteins | sample 011ome_22_FD_133754 | JGI IMG/M metagenome (GOLD analysis project Ga0181558, IMG submission 133754) | Coastal salt marsh microbial communities from the Groves Creek Marsh, Skidaway Island, Georgia - 011507BT metaG (megahit assembly) | ecosystem: Environmental > Aquatic > Marine > Intertidal...
GAACATCTCCTCGATCTCGTCGTCGTCGTACCCGGTGTCCGCGAGCGCCTCGAGGAGCTCTTTCTTGTCCAGTAAGCCGTTGTCGTTGAGGTCGTACAAAACGAAGATGCTCTTGATCTCCGCCTTCTGCGCCTCCGACAGCCTCTTGGGCTCGGGTGGCTTCTCCACCTTGGGGGGGTACACCCACAGCATCATATCGCGGATCTCAGGCGGGGAGGCTTTGCGGTAGTACGCCTGGCGCGCCGCGCGGCGCGTGGAACTTTCGTCGTCAGTTTTTCTGTTCGCGTCCGAGAAAAAAGCGGGCACGTCGTGCGCGAACACCCTCTGCGCGCAATCGAGAAGCGGGGGGGAGACGGGGACCTCGCTCGGCCGCACGCACCCTCAAGTACTCGTCGAACCCGATTTTCTTGCTTCCGTCCTTGTCGATGGCCTTGAAGAAGTCGTCCGCGGCGTCCCCGAGGTTGCTTCGGTTCAGCGCCTTGCGCAGCTCCGCCGCGTCGATCTCGCCGCTCCGGTCCACATCGGCGTCGTCGAAAATCTCCTTCAACGCGAAGACATCTTTCTTGTTATACTTCTTCTCCGTCTTCGTCAGCTCGGTCTTACCCATCGCGTCGCGCAGGCGCACCGGCGAGGGGGAAGCGGCGCCTCCCGCGAGAGACGTCCGCGCGCCGGCGTGCGTGCCACGCGGAGTGCGGCAGGCGGACCAAGAGAGTCACAGACACTAAAAGCATGAAAGTAAAGTGCCGGCAGGAGCAAGCAGATCCAAGCTCAATCGATTCGCGCAAAACTCCCAGATTTTTTCGGTGCGCGTCTCGCGTCGTCGCGGCGTCGGGTTCGCGTGGTCTCGTGAATCAGCGAGGTGTGTTTATCCGCCAGGCGCCCGACCCGGCCGGCACTCTGCCCGCGCGCGGCGTGGCACGCAGTCAGAGACGCGCGGCACGAGCGGCGTCACGTGACTCGTCCAGGGCGTCGCGTCGCATCTCCGGGCGCGCGCGTCCTCCTCGCGGCGGCGCGGGGTCTGTCCTCGACGCGAGCGACACTCGCGGATCGCGACGGACGATGGTTTCTGCGGCGCCGAGTTCTGGGGAGACCACCCCCGCGCGCGCCCCTCCGGGTTGCCCGGCGCACCACCCCCTGGACGACACCTTCGACGACGGCGCGCACATCAGCAACATCGAGTCGTTCGTGGTGTCCACGGTCCCGCTCGTTCCGGCGCTGGACGCGGAGCGACTCGCGGGTGAAATGGGGGACGACTCTTCGACCGAGGGCGCAGCCGGGCCTTCGTCCGGCGAGGCGGACCGCTTCGCGCTGCGCGACCTGTGGGGTTCCTTCGACGAGTGGAGCGCGTACGGCGTGGAGGTCCCGCTGACGCTGGACGATGAGGACCACGAGGTGTTCCAGTACTACGTCCCGTTCCTGTCCGGGATCCAGGTCTTCAAGAGCGCGGACGCGGCGGCGCGCGGCGGCGGCGACGCCGGCGACGCCGGCGGCGACGCCGCGACGCCGCGCGAGGCGCCGAGTGACGACGAGCGCGAACGCGAAACCGTGACCGTGACCGAAACGATCGTGACCGAAAACGAAACGAAGACTGTGGAAGACGACGGGACCGCGAGGTGTGGCTTCCTCCCTCTGCCGTCTGGCATAGACGCCGCGACGCGCTCGGGCGAAACCGTTCCGGGTCGCGAGCTGGTGGTGCAGTATTTCGAGCAGGCTTCGCCGTACGCGCGCGCGCCGCTCGCCGACACCGCGCAGAAGCTCGGCGACCAACACCCCGAGCTGTTCGACCTGACCTCCGATGAGCTGCACCCGGCGTCCTGGATGTCCGTGGCGTGGTACCCCATCTACCGCATCCCGGTCGGGCGCACCCTGCGGGACCTCTCCGCGTGTTTCCTGACGTACCACGCGCTGAGCACGTCGGGAAGGCGCGCGCCGGGGGAGGACGTCTCCGGCGCTTCGGCGTCCGTCCCCCCGCACATGCGCGGGTGCCCCGCGCCCCCGCCCGCGTCCGCGACGGGCGAGGCGGCGATGGCGTCGCGCGCGAACCGGCTGACCGGCTCGGACCCCTCGTCGCGGCGGAGAGTGCGCCTGCGGGCGTTCGGCCTGGCGTATTACAAGCTGCGCAGCGAGCTGTGGCGGCCGGCGGAGGTGGCGGACTGGCTAAAGACCATGCAGGGCGGCGCGCGCGCGTGGTTGCGGGGGCAGAAGGTGATACACCCTGACTTCGAGTTCTTCTCGCACAGGGGGTAGGCGAGGCGAGGGGGTAGGCGCGCGGTGGATGCCCGAGAGCGCGGGGGCGAGCGGAGAGAGGCGAGACGCGGCGGCGACGACGGAAAAAACACGAAGCTCACTCCACCTGTCCGTGACAACTCGGATTTCGCCACAAATATTCACGCTTTTCGCGCCTTTTTGGCGTGGACGATCGGCGCTCGTGACGCACACCGCCGCGCGCCCTTCGCGCGACGATGGCGGAGCGACGCCTGCTGGCGCTGCTCGGCCCGTGCCGCGTGGATGGTGTGGGGGGCGGCGTCGGCTACGAGGACCTCAGGGGGCTTGACGGGGTGGACGTCCAGGCGCTTCACGAAGATGTGTCTTCGCGCGCGCTGACGACCGCGCTGGAGCTGGTGCGCGATGAGATGAGGCGCGCGTCGCGCGCGGCGAACGACGCGGCGTGGGCACCCCTGGGGCTGCACGCGCCCGAGCCCAAGTTCGCGTGCTGCAGCTGGTGGCCCGAGCTCGTCCTGCCGAGCGTCGAGGTTTCCGAGCCGGAGACGGGGTCGCGCGCGGGGGCGAAGCGTCGCGCCGAGTTTAGGGCCGAAGAGGAGAAAGACGAAAACGCGCCTCCGCCGAGCCGACGCGAGTCCGCCGCGCCGGACTCGCGTTGGCTCGGCGCGCGGTGCGCGGACGAGGCTCTGGCCGAGATGGTGGCCTCCGCGTCACGCTCGACGAGCGCGCAGCTGGAAGATGACGCCTTGGACAGCATGACCAACCCCGCGGGCGCCGCCGCGCGCGCCGCGGCGTTGCTCGCCCGCGGCGCCGACGCCGAAACGAACGAAAGAAGCGAAACGAACGTCGCGTGGATCACCGCCGGCGTGGACGGCGGCGGCGGAGGCGGAGGCGAGTGGCCTCCCGAGGCGGTCGCGGCGTACGGTGTGATGCGTGCGGCGAAGCAGGCGGGGGGCGAGGCGACGATCGTCGTGCTGGTGGCGGACGAAGGCCAGAACGCCGAGACGCGCCGCGCCGAAAACGAAACCGAAACCGAAACCGAAACCGAAACCGTCGCGCCGCCGTTGCTCCTGGAGATCGCCGCGCGCGTCGGCGCGGCGATCCGGACGGTGCGTTTCGCTTCGAGCGAAGGCGCGCGACCGACCTCGGACGGGTCCCCGAACGGGTCCCCGGGGGTGTTCGGGGATTCGTGTCGGTGGCGCGGCGGCTTGACCGTCGCCGCGGCGCCGGAGACGACGCTCCCGGGCCTGCGCCTCCGCGGCGCCTTCGACGCCGACGCCGGCGCGGCGCCGCCGCCGGAGACGCGCGGCGCGCCCGTCTCGACGAAGCTCCCGAGGCACTTCCCGCGCGCCGCGGGCGACGCGACGCTGCTAGAGATCGTGCGCCTGGAGACGGTGCCCGCGGATCGGCGCCGCGACGCGCCTGCGCTGCGCCTCGAGTGGACGCCGGCGCCGATCCGCGGCGCGAAAAAAAAGAACGCCGAGACCGAGACGGAGCCAAAAACCGAAACCGAAACCGAAAGGAAAAGGCTCGGCGCGCTTCGCGACGACGTGTTCGCCGCGCTCGCGGCGGCGAGCCGCGTCGCGGCGACGCGCGGCGAGACGCCCGCTTTCCTCGTTCGCGTCCCGTTCGTTCACGTCTCGCGGCGCACACACGTTATCGCCAACGCGTACGACACCAAAGCGCGGACCGTCTCCGCGCCGGCGCCGCACGCCGACGGGCCGATTTTGCTCGTGCGGCTTGATTTTTTACAAGACTCAAAAAAGACGACGTTCGTCGCCGAGGCGCTCGCGTCGCTCCCGTCGCTTCTCGCGCGCGCGGTCGCGGTCGCCGGCGCGAGCGCGGCGTTCGAGCGCGCGCGCGCGGCGGCGGCTCGAGACGCGAAGCCGCGGCTCGCGGAGGCGCGGCCGCTGCAGGCGGAGGCGCGCGGCGCGGACGGAGGCGGGACGGAGAAGGCCCCCGCGGCGACGACCCCCGCGTCCGTCGCGTCCACCGGGCGGAAGCGCGCGCGAGCCGGCGAAAAGACGCGCGCGGCGGCGGCGGCGGCGGCGGCGAAGCGCCGGTCCTCCGAACGTCGCCGCGACAAAAGCGCTTCTGTCGCGGCGACGACGCGGATGCGCGCGGAGACGGAGGCGTCGGAGGACGCGGACCTCAGCGACGACGCGTCTCGCGAACGCGCGCTGGCGGGTCTGGCGTCGGCGCGCGTGCGCGCCCTCGCCGGCGTCGTCGTCGCGTCGCGACGGCGCGTCGCCGCCGAAACGTTCGAAACGTTTTCGCGCGAAACGTTCCCGCCGACCATCGAAGAAACGCTCGAAACGCTCGACGCACCTCCGTGTGGTACCGGGTACGGCGAGGCGCGCGGCGCATCCGGCGCATCCGCTCGTCGCCGTCCGCTCGAAGCACCCGCGTTCGCGCGCGTCCTGTCGGCGCTCGCGGCGGCGCAGCGGCGGCGCGACGGGTTCCCGGCGGAGGCGGGCGACGGCGCTTCCCCGCTCCTCCCCGCGTCCGAGGGGTGGGCCCCGGAGAAGCTGCGCCTGACCGCCGCGCTTCTCCGCGCCGCCGCGGACGTCGCGGCCGGCCGAGACGTGGTCGCGGAGGCGCGCCGGGATGCCGCCTCGGGCCCCGGCGCCTCGGACCCCGAGACGCGGTCGCGAGGCGAGGGCCCCGAGCCCTCGAGCCTCGCCGGCGCGCGGAGCCGCAGCCCGAGCAAGAGCGGCGCGAGTTTTCGCGAGTTGGGCTCGAAGGCGGCGGCGGCTCCGGCGCGCCCGGGAGGCGACGCCGCGCCTCCGGCGCCGGGCGCGTCCGCGCCGGCGCTCTCGGGCCCCGGCGGCCTGGACTACGCCGCCGCGGAGGCTGAGCTTCGCGCGAAGGTGCAGCGCGAGCGGCGCGAGAAGCGCGAGCGGCAGCGCATGACCATGGCGCCGAGGCACGTCCCGGCGGCGCGGCGCACCGGCAACGCCGTCCTGGCGGCGGCCACCGCGTTTTCGGACGCCAAAGCATCCCGGGGCGTCGCGCTTCAGTCGCGAGGTCAGTCACGCGCCGGCGCGCTTCACGGACCTGGTGACCGAGCGAACGGCAGCGGCGGGGGGACCGCGTCCGGACCCGACAGGAGCGGAGAGGAGCGCGAGAAGCTCCGATCCGAACGCGGCGCGCGCGACGGCGCGGGCGTTCGGGAACCCGAGCCGAGCGAATCGGCGGTGGGCGCCGGCGCGGCGGGACCGGGCCCCGCCGCGCCGCGGAACCGCGTGTGCACGAAGTGCCACATCGAGCTCGCGCCCATCCCAGGCGTCAACATGAGCCTCATGAAGCACTGCTACGCGTGCGGCGGGACGCTCGCGCCGGGGATGTAGAGGGTAAAAACGAATGCGTAGACGCGCGAGCTCATACGTAGTAGACGCGTGTTACTTTCGTTCTTAGGAATCAAAAAAACGTTCGCGACGAACCGAAAACGTCGGCTTCAAAAAGGTGCTTGCCTCGGCTTCGTCGGTCAAAAAGTTTCGCGACCGGCAGGATTTGAACCTACGCGGGCATTGCCCATTGGATACCTCGAGTGCTCAATCACGTTCGCTTAGACTGATTTCTCACACGTTCAAGTCCAACCCAATAACCACTCTGGCACAGTCGCACTAAATTCACGGTGGAACGCTCGGACGTGGCGGGCGCGAAGAAAGCTGGGTAAATAATCGGTAATTTTTTTTCCCTTCACGGGAAAACTCGGCGAACACGCACGCGAACCGGCCGCGCACTTCTCGCAGCGCGCGAGTGGTGCGTGCGAGACTGATCTAGCAGGAATCCAACATGAGCGTGCGTGGTGATCCCGGCTTGACTTCTCTCGCGCCTCGCGCGCCCCCTGGACGCCCTCGCCGGGCCGCGCGTTCGGTCGATCGCGCGCGCGCGTCTTCCTTTCAAACGCGTTCGCCTCTCCAGCGCGAAAAGATCGTCGCCCGATCTCGCCCCGCTGACCCTCTCCCCCGTCGCGCTCTCTCGTCGCCGCAGGGGGGCAAGGCCGAAGAGGTCACGTGGGATGACCAGCAGCACATCTGTGCGTTCGGCCGGTTCAACACGCGAGTGCACGAGGTGAACGCCGAGCTCAGGGCCAAGGCGGTGCGTGCGCGAAACCAGCATCTCGTTTCCCGTCGGTTCGTGTGTGCGAGCGCTTTTTTTCGCGCTCGGTCTTCGCGGCTGTCGAAAAAAAAAAGGAAACGCGCCGCCGACGCGCCGACGCGCCGGCGACGGACCGCGTCCCTCTGACCCGAAAAGAACCACCGATCGTGTCATCGCCCGCACTCACGACGCGTGTCTCTTCTTCTTCTTACAAAAAAACACAGAAAATGGCGGAGGACCTGGAGGAGGCTTCGAACGAGCTCATCGTCACGGACGAAGACGCGGTTCGGTTCGGGGTGGGCGAGACGTTCGTGCTCGTGGAGAACGACGACGCCGAGGCGATGCTGGAGAAGGCGCTGGAGGAGACCAAGGCGGAGGTGGACGCGCTCGAGGCGGAGAAGCGCGAGCTGCAGGGCGCCATGGCCGAGCTCAAGGGGAAGCTGTACGAGAAGTTCGGGAACGCCATCAACCTCGAGGAGTGAGCGATTTCGGATCCACAGGTCGGCGATCTCGACATTGCCGCGTGCGGCTCATACGATGAACATCGCTCTCATATGATGAACGTCGCCTCCGCGTCTCCTCGCCTCGTCAGCTCCTGAACTTCCCGCACGTGTCCTCGCACGACGCGCTCATGTAGCTGAGGCATATTTTGAAGTTGGTGGACCCTCCCTCGCCGGACGCGGGGAACGCGCGGTCGCATGCGCTCCCGAACGCCGTCTGGCACGCCTCGCCGCACGCGTGCTTTTTGTCCCGCTTGTCCCTCGCGCACCGCGTCTGGCAGTCGCGGATCCCGGTGAACTCCGCGCACACGTCCACGCACGTGTTTTTCTGGTCCGCGCTCGCGTCCGACGTGACCCGCCCCGAGCCGGGGAGCGGCAGGTTGTGCAGCGCCGCGTACTTATCCCGCGAGGCCAGCTCCAGGTGGCCATCCACGGAGTCGACGCCGTTGTCCCGCTGCGCGAAGGGCGTCGTTTCGTCAGTTTTTTTTTAGTGAAACGCCGCGAAAAAACATGGGACGCGCGCCGCACAGGCGCGACGAGAGCGTGGAATTTGACATCCGCGCGACGCGCGGCTGGCGGCGTGTGCGCGCGCGAGCGACCGCGCACGCCCGTGGCTTTCGCGCCGCGCGTCGCGACCGCGCGTTCGGATCGTTTCGGTGCGCGCGCGTACCTGCCACCGCTTCGTCGCGATCGCGGTCCTGTCCCCGAAATACCCCGTCGGCTCTTCGTTCAGGTACCCTTTCCTGGAGAGAAATCGCTGCAAGCAATGCACGTCTCCGCCGTAGGACCCGCGCCCGAGGTCGCGGGGGAAGTAGCACGCGTCGCCGTCGCCGGACGGCATCCTCGTTCGATTCTTGCCGAACGTCGGGTTCGGGCGCGGGTCCGAAAAGGGGGTCGCTGCAGGGCAGCAGCCCGTGCGATCGTCGATCTGATGACGGTGACGAGGCAGCGTTGAGGTCTGCGCCGAAGTCATCTCGCGTTCAAAATCGATCCGGTCGCGTCAAAAGGTGTGCCAACAATCGCCGTCGTTTCGTTACCCGCGCGTCTATTGGAGGCGCGCGGGCATCGCGTCGCGGTGGCCATGAAGCGCTCGCGAAGCGCCGGTGCCTTGGTTGACATCCCGGTGAACGCCGCGTCCCCCGTGGTGCGACCGCAGACCCCCGGGGTCGGTGTGGTGTGCGGCGCGGACGAGAATCAAAAGAGAACGCGAAGGGGGTACGCCTCGTGCGCGTCTGCGCACGAGGACGCGCGCACGCTGGAGATGGTCCGCGCCGCCGCGTGCGCGTCCGGGGAACACGAGGTGCTCCGCTACATCCAGACCATGCCATTCCCGATGAACGAGCGCGTGGAACTGGCGCTGCTCGAGCTCAACGTTCTGATGCGGATACACAAAGCGTCGCTCGGCCGTATCCACTTGAAAGCATCGCACGCCTGGACGCGCGGCGAGCCCGCGCGCGTCGTCGCGCTCGTCGAGCACGCCGTGCGCGACGCGCGCGTGACGGACGCGCTGAAGCACCTGGTCGCGGTGGCGTTCCCGAGCTGCGCCTCCGTGGCGGCGGCGATGCAAGTCTTCGCGGTGCCCACGTTTTTGCGCCAGTGGCACGAGCGGAACGGGGGGGGCGGGGACGTGCACGTGCTGGAGGTGACCATGCGCGACGCAAACGGCGCCGACGCCAACGCGGTGTACTTCCCCATGGGCTAATACCACCACCACCGGGAGACGAGCGCACCGCACTCGAGGAGCGTTCGGGGAGGATAGATAACATGACCGAGTATTACGTAATGCCTTCGTGTACTACCTAACAACCGGTAGCCCTCCGGTAACGGCGCGCGCCTCTCCGCGTACGCCGCGTCACGACGCCAAAAAAAAAATCACCGGGTGTCTCCAGGGGCGCCCTTGGCGCGTTTTCGTTTTTTCCCGGCGGCGCCTCCCGGCGCCGCGCCGACGCGCGCGGCAGCCTTCGCCCCCCCCCTCAGCATGTCCACCGCGGACGCAGCCTTCGTGCCGTCCGTCCCGCGCGCGACGAGCGACCCGCGTGTGTCGCTCTTCTCGCGCGACGCGCGCGCCATTCGCGCCGCGCCCTCGCCCCGCGAGGGATACCGCGCGCTCGCCACGCCCGCGCGGCGCTCGGCTTTGACGCCGAGGGGCGTCTTCAGGAGCTCCGCGAGGTCGCCGCGGAGCTTTGCCTCCTCCCTGCCCAGCCGCCTGTGCTCGCCCAGGCGCGCGGCCGAGGCCTGGTCGTCCTGGTCGAACCCCGCGTCCACCAGCTCGGCCATGCGCGCGTCGGCGAAATCCTCCGAGTCCGAGTCCGACTCGGACTCGGAGGATTTCGCCTCCGCGCCGAGGCTGACGCGCCGCGCCTCCCGCGCCTTCGCCCTCTCGAACGCCCTGTGCGCCTTCTGCGCCATCTTGGTTTTAGCCTTCCTGTCCGCGGCGTTGAACACCAGCACGGCGTCCGCGTCCGCGTCCTCGTCCGAGTCAAGCTCGATGCCGAGCTCGGCGGCGTTGGCCCGGCGCCACTCGGCATCCGCCGCGTCGCGCTGCTTGGCGTGCGCGATTTTGTCCAGGCGCTTCGCCAGCGAGAGGCGCCGCCGCGCCTCCGCGACGGCGGTCTCCACGGTGGGGAACGCGGGCAGCGAGCCGTCGCGTTTCAGCGCGCGCAGCAGCGCGCGGTAGCGCGTGCGCTCGCCGGGCGTCACCAGCACCACGGACGCGCCCTCGTTTCGCGCGCGGCCGGTTCGGCCGCTCCGGTGCACGTACGTGTCCGCCGACGTCGGCACCTGGTAGTGCACAACCAAGTCGACGCCCTTGATGTCTATGCCGCGCGCGGCGACGTCCGTGGCCACGAGCACGGACGTGCGCTTCTTCTCGCCGCCGCCGGCGGGTCCGGCACCGACGCTCGCCGCGCTGCTTTCGTTGGTGCCCTCGGAGAGCGCGGCGGCGCGGAAGCGGTCGAGGTACTTCAGCCGCGCGCGCTGCTGCATGTTCCCGTGCAGGCCCTCCACCGGGAGCTGCAGGATCTTCAGCAGGCTCAGCAGGCGCCGGAGCGCGGAGATGGCGTTCACGAACACGATCACCAAGCCGGGCTGCTGCGTCAGGATGTGGTACAAAAGCGCGTCGCGCTCATCCTGTGCGGCGGGAGACGCGTCAGCGAAGGGCGGAGGATGAGGCGTAGCGCCGCGAGTCACGAAAAAACGTCTTCGCGACGCGTCGCGCGCGCCGGGGAGGAAGCGGTAAAAACCGCGAAACGCAAAGGCCGAGACACGCACGGCTCATATGAGGCTCGTAGCGTTTGAGTATGGCAGGTATCCACACGATAGTTTAAGACGGAAGCGCAGGTGTAATCCCCGCCGACGCGTCTCGGCCGTTCGTCCGGGCGCGAAAAAAAAAACAAAAAAAGGGAAAGGGAAAAACACGCACCTCCGTGCACTCCAGCGCGCTCTCCGCGACGCGCTCGGCGACGGTCCGCGACTGGTCGGTCAGGTCCACGAGCTTGACCCTGCCGTAGAAGGGCACAGCCTCCATCAGCCCGCTCAAAGTGTGCGAGGCTTTGTCGCCCTTTCCCTTTGTCTCGTTCCCTTTTTCCTTCTTTCCGTCGCGAGCCTCGCGCGAGGTCCCGCGCTTGAGCTTGCGGCGGACGCTCTCCGGAACGGTGAGCGTCGCCGAGAACACGAAGGTCTGCCGGTCCAGCATCTGCGACGGCCGCAGGGAAATCTCCGCGCCGTCCGCGCCGTCCGCGTCGTCGGCGGCGGCGCGCGCGATATCGCGCGCCTCCGGAACGTGACCCGATAACACGATGTCGCCGTCCCTGTCGGGGTCGGCGTTTCCGCCTTTCATCCCCTTGCCGCCCCTCTTTCCCGCGTTCGCGGGAACCGGCGCGGGCCCGCGCTTCTTGAACACCTTGAGCGTCTCGGGCGTCGCCTTGGCGGCGCCCGGCGGCCGCTTGACGCGCGGGGGCATGGGCAGGATGTCGATGATGTTGTGCAGCTCCGCGAAGTGCCCGCGCTCGACCATGCGGTCCGCCTCGTCCAGCACCAGGAAGTTCAGCCTGCCGAGGTCCAGGAAGTGCTCGTGGCCCTGCTGGTGCATGAGCTCCCAGAGCCGCCCGGGGGTCGCCACGACCACCTCCGGGCGCCGCCGCAACAGCCGTTCCTGTTTCTGAAGGCTCATGCCCCCCACCACCGGCGTGATGCCAATCTCGGGCGCGTGCTTCGCGACCTGCTTGAGCATGTCGCACACCTGCATGGCGAGCTCGCGCGTCGGCGTGATGATCAGCGCGCGCAGCGCCTTGCGTCGCCTGGGGAGTTCGAAACCCGCGCCGGCGCCGGAGCGGCCGGTTTCGTCAACCACGTTGGCGAAAGGGTCGCTCTCGGAATCGGAGCCGGTACCGCCAGCGTTCGTGGTGGTCACGCCGCGCGCGTTCTTCCCGTCACCCTTCTCGTCGCCCTTCGCGTCGTTCGCGTCCGCGTCGGAGCCGCTCTCGGACCCCGAGTCGTCGTCCGCTTCGGCGTCCATCTGCGTCAGGAGCCGGTGCAGGATGGGCAACCCGAACGCCAGCGTCTTGCCCGAGCCCGTTTCGGCGGCGCCGATGACGTCGCAGCGCCCTTTGATGGCGGGGTTCAGCGCCTCGCGCTGGATCGGCGTTGGGGTCGTGAAGCCCATGTCCTGCAGCGCGCGCAGGAGCTTCGGGTGCAGGTCGAACTCGAGCCAGTTGGAGACGTCTGCGCCGACGTCCAGGTCCACGCCGTCCACCACCGCGCCGAAACCGCTCGTGGGGTAGTTGTTGTAATCCATCTGCCACCCCGCGTCCTTCGCCGACCCGGTCGCCGCTGCGGTGGGCGCCGAGGCCGTCCCGGGGACGTCGCGGGGCGTCGTCGTCCGCGCGTCGTCCGTGGAAAGCTTTCCAGTCGTCGTCCGACGTTCGATCGAACCCCGAAAAGCGTTCGCGTTCTCCGGGTCGTTTCCCCCGGCTTCGGCGCGCGCGGCGGCTTTCTTCGCCTTCGCCGCCTCCACCTTCGCCATCCAGCGCGCCTTACGCTTCTCCACGCGCGCCTCCTTCGCGGACAGACTCGGGGGCACACTTCCCTTCTCGGCGTTCGCGTTCTGTTTCGCGCGTCGTTTCTCGCCCGTCTCGGCGGACGTCTCGGCGTTCGCCGCGTCGTCGCGTCTTTTCTTTTCGTCAGCTTTCTTCTCGCGGAGGCTCGCGGGTTCGTCATCCTCCGAGTCGCGAAGCGCGAAGCTCTCGGGGTGGTCCTCGCCGGGTCGTCCTCGTTTCGACGCGCTGGCGTCCGTCCGGCCGACGGCGTTCGCGGCAGGCACGAGGCTCGAGAGGTCCAGGTCGTTCATGTCGATCTCCTCGAGCTCGACGAAGCCTTCCTCCTGCGCGCCGAAGATGAGGCGGTTCGGATCGTACTTCACCTTGCTCCACCCGCCAACCTTGTCCCAGTCCACGGTCTCCAGGTCGACGCCTTCCGCGTCCGCCTTGCCACCACCGGGCACGAGCATCTCCGCGTCCCGCGGACCCTGCTCCGCGGCTTTCTTGTTCGCGCGCCGAACCTTGCTGCCCACCTTGGACGGTTTCGGTTTGCGGCCGCCGCCGCCTCTGCCGCCGACAAAACCCATGGCGACTCGGGGGTCGCTCACGAGCGGAAGCTCGCCACGACCGGCTCAGGGGATCACGTCTGAGGAGAGCGCTCGCGTGTGCTTCGCCGCGAACGCGCCGTCCGCGTCGCACGCCGTGACGGGCCGAACGAAGGCTCGGCACGCGCCACGCGTCGTCGTGTCGCGAGAGTGAGATCCCGGAGTCGCGGCGTGCGTGAAAAACATTTTTTGCGTCGAACGTCGCGAAACGCCAAATATTGGCAAAATGTCATTTGTGACGTTTTGAAGACTGTTCCGCGTGTCTGTTTCTCGACGAATCACGTGTCGCCAAATCATGGAGATCTTCGAACTCGGTGTTATCTCGCTGCGATGCGCTTCGAGGTGACGCGCGTCTCCTTCGCGCCCTTCCCGACATTCGACCGCTCGCGGACGACTGTTGGACAGCATGCCCGTCATGGCGCTCTCCTCCGTGTGCGCGGCGCGCGTCGCGCCCGTCGCCTCACCGCGCCGCGCGCGCGTCTCCGCGCGCGCGGGCTCCGCCGTCCCCGCCGGACGCGTGGTGCTCGGCGCGCGCCGCGCCTCCGCGCGTCTCTCGACCGGCGCGCGCCGCGGGTTTCCGCGCGTCGCCGCCGGCGCCGAGGACGCGGCGGAGGCCGAGATCGAGGGCAAGAAGGGCGAGGAGAACGAGGAGGAGGGTTCGGGGTTCCGCCAGCTGCTGGGCATCCGCGGCGGCGAGCAGACCACCGACATCTGGAAGATCCGCCTGCAGCTCACCAAGCCCGTCACGTGGGTGCCTTTGATTTGGGGCGTGATGTGTGGCGCCGCCGCGTCCGGCCACTACACCTGGACGCCCGAGAACCTCGGCAAGGCGCTGCTGTGCATGTTCATGTCCGGTCCTCTGTTGACCGGTTACACGCAGACGATCAACGACTGGGAGGACAGGGAGATCGACGCCATCAACGAGCCGAACCGCCCCATCCCCAGCGGCGCCATCTCCGAGTTTGACGTGCAGGTGCAGATTTACGTCTTGCTCTTCGGCGGCTGGGCCGCCGCCTGGACGCTCGACCAGTGGTGCGAGCACGAGTTCCCGGTCGTCACCGCGCTCACGCTGTTCGGGTCGTGGATCTCCTACATCTACTCCGCGCCCCCGCTGAAGCTCAAGCAGGAGGGCTGGCGCGGGAACTACGCGCTGGGCGCGTCGTACATCGCGCTCCCTTGGTGGGCGGGGCAGGCGGTTTTCGGCGAGCTGTCGCTGGACGTCATGGTGCTCACCGTGCTGTACTCCATCGCCGGCCTCGGCATCGCCATCGTGAACGACTTCAAGTCCATCGAGGGCGACCGCCAGTGCGGGCTCATGTCCCTGCCGGTCGCGTTCGGCGTGGAGAAGGCGAAGTGGATCTGCGTCGGGTCCATCGACGCCACGCAGCTCGCCGTGGCGGCGTACCTGCGAACCATCGGCGAGGTGGGGTACTCCAACGCGCTGCTGGCGCTCATCTTCCCGCAGATCTTCTTCCAGTTCAAGTTCTTCCTGCCGGACCCGGTGAAGAACGACGTGAAGTACCAGGCGAGCGCGCAGCCCTTCCTGGTGTTCGGCCTGCTCACCACGGGGCTCGCCTGGGGGCACCACATCAACTCCCTCGGCGCGTAACGCGTCTCGGAGGCGCTACAGTCGAATACAATCGTACTCCGCGAAACAAGATTCTTTCGCGTTACACGTCGTATATAGGCGCAAAAAAACCTTCCGCTCTCCCCTTCGGCGCGCGAACGTCGTAGACGTCATAGAAAAGGCGCGCCGTCCTCCCCCTCGGCCCTCTCTTCCGCCAGCGCCGTCGCGCACGCGTCCGCGCGGTCCTCGAGCTCCACGCACCGCGCCGAGTACGCCCCGCCGAGCGCGCGCTCTATGTCCGCCGCGCGCGCGAAGCACCCGAGCGCCTCCTCCAGCGCGGCCACCGCCGCCAGCCGGCGCCGCCGCGCCGCGCCGCGCGCCGCCGCCTCCGCGTCCTCGCTCGACGACGAGGACGTCTTTCGGTCGGTCCCGCACGTTTCCGGTTCCTCGCCGGCGTCTTCACCTTCTTCCGTCGTCCTCTCCTCGTCGTCCCCTCGCGCCTCGCTCATCGCGAACCGCACGCTCCCCAGCGCGGCTTCGAGGTCGGCGAGGTCCGCGCTCGCCTCCGTCGCCGCGCCGAAGGCGCTCTCGGCGAGCGCCGCGGCGCGCGCGTCGCGGTACATCTGCGCGGCGCCCTCGAGGTCGCCGAGGCGCGCGGTGATGAACGCGTGCGTGCCGGACGCGCGCACGCTCGCGGCGGTGTGTTTCCTCGTGACCGGGTCTCTGAGCGCCTCCGCCGCCGCCGCCGCGTGCGCCTCGGCGTCGCCAAACGCCTTGGCGCGCACGAAGAGCTCCGCCGCCTCCGCGCGCAGCGCGCCCGCCGCCGACCCCGCGGCGGCGTGGCTCGTGCCTGGAAGAGCACCCCCGTTCGCCTCCGCGAGCGCCAGCATTTCCGTGACGCACGCCGCGGCGCCGCGCCAGTCCCGCCGCGCGCGGCACAGCGACCGGCGGCGCGTCAGCGCCGCCGCGGCGAACGCGGTTCCCGGCGAACCCTCCGCGCCGACGCCGAGTCGTTCCGCTTCGACCAGCCTCGCTTCCGACGCAGAGAATCGCGCCGACGCCTGCGCCTCCGCGTATCGGCGCTCCTTCTCCACCGCGTCGGCTTCGTCCGCCGCGGCGCGCGCGAGCCGCGCCTTCTCCGCGTACACCTCGTCGCCGGATCGCCCGGATCGCCCGGAGACCCTCGCGGAGGGTTCCGCCGCGGAGGATTCCAGGTCCGCCGCCGCCGACGCCACCGCCGCCGCGCGCGCGCGCGCGCGGAGCCGCAAGCCGCGCGCGCGCGACGCGAACCGCTCGCCGACGGTGCGCTCAGCGTCCGCCGCGCACAGCAGGAGCGCCAGGCGCGTTTCTATTTCTTTTGCGTTTCTGTTTTCCCGAAAAAGCGTGGAGACTCGCGGAGACGTCTCGCTCGCGGAGGGTTCCGTCGCGGAGGATTCCGTCTCGGAATCCCGGAAAGAACCCATCGCCTCCAGCGCGCGGCGCGTCGTCTCGGCGGCGTCCTCCGCGCGGCCGACGGCGAGCAGCCGCGGCCCGAGCCGCGCGCGCGCCTCGAGCTTCGCCTCCCGCAGCGCGCGCGCGTTTTGCTCACTGAACTCGCGGGAGGGACCTCCCGAGACCGACGCGTTTGTGGTGGCGCACGCGCCTATGGCGTGCTGCAGGTGCGTCACCGCCTGCGTGAGGCCCGCCATGTCAGAGGCCTCGCGGTCGAGGACGCGGAGGACATCCGTCCCGCGCGCGTTTTCTTCGTCTCCGTCGCCGGTGGTGGTCCCCGTGGTGGTCCCCGAAAACGCCAGGCCGAGCCCCTTGGACGCCTCGTACGTCTCCGCGATGGCCATGTGCGTCCGGGCCGCGGCGGTGGCCTCCTCGCGGGACAGGCGACCGCCGGCGGCGGTGACCGCGGCGACGTGGACCTTCGCCAGCGCCAGCGCGCGCAGGTGCCACTTCAGCGCCTCGCGGTGGTCACCCGCGCCGGTCGCCGACGAGGCGCGCTTCTGCGCCTCGGCCAAACGCATCGCGGGCGTTTGCCACGCGGGGGGTGCGGTGGCGCGCGCGAGGGCTTTCTTCGCCGACCGCGGCGGCGAGTCGGGCGAGGTGGCCGAGGACCACGCTGGACGTCCGCGCGGACGCGCCGTCGCCGCCGGCATCGCGCGAGACGGCTCCTTCGCGGCCGAGCGCGACGCGGAGTGCGTGTGCCGACTGGATGGTATGCTTCACCTTCCAACGTTCGGCTCGACCGGGCGCTCGAAGGCTCGATTCGTTTCTCGACTCGCTTCGACCGAACCGCGCTCGAGCAAGAAAGCGCGCCCTTCCGCAGCACCGCCAGTGCGCGGAGGCGCGGGGCGCGCGCCGCTCGTTCGGAGACGCGGTCGGCCCGCCTACGATGGCGGACGCGGCGCACGACGGCGAGGCTGACATCGACGAGCTGCTGTCGGCGGCTAAGGTACGCGAAGGCCGAAGGCCACTCGCTCGTTCTCGCTCGTCTCTCCCGGGTGCCCAGATCCGGGCTTTTCGGTGCCAAGATTCTCTTCGCGCCGGCTCGACCCACACGCGCCCTAAACCCTCCCCGCGCCTCGTCGAACGCGCGCTGACGCCTCGTCCCCGCCGCGCGTCTCCCCGCGTCTTCGCCGTGCGTCACCTCGCGCAGGCTCGACTGACGGTGCTTCACCGGCTGGACGAGGCGAAGCTGTGGGGCGCACCGGACCGGAAACTCGATCGTTTGGCCGCGGGTTTATTTTACGACGCGTCGAGAGCCCCCCGGCTCCGGCTCGACGCGCGCGCGGAGCGTCTCTCCGTCGCCGCGACGCGCCTGGCGTTCTGCGCGTCGCCCGCCACGGCCCGGTGGCTCGTGCAGCAGGAGGCGGCGCTCTTCGCGGCGCGGCTCAGGCTCGGCGAGAGGGAGGTGCCCGGCCCGTCGCCGTCCGAGGAGGACGACGAGGCGCCGGAGACGAACGGAGACGGCGCCGCCTCGGCGCGCCGCTCTCCGGTTCGGCCGTGTGCCTCACGCGCGCACAGGTGGGTCGCGTTCGAGCGCGCGACCGGGCTGGTCGCTCGACGCGAGCCCGGCGTGGTCTTGCGAGACGGGCGCGCGCGCGTCCCCGACGCGCTCGTGCCCGAGGTGCTGGTCGCCGATCACCGCCGGGAGACGGAGGCGGCGCTCGCGGCGACGGCGCGACGGCGGAGGCGCGCCGAGGCGGAGGCGCGGGGTGCGGGCGCGTTCGGCACGCCCGCCGCCGCGGACGCGCTCGCGAAGCTCGTGACCTGGCGCCCGAAACGCCCCACCGCCGAGGAGACCGCGGCGTGGGTCCGCGCCGAGCGCGAGGCGTCGCGGCGGCGGACCTTCGCGGAGGCGGGAAGCGCCGCGCCGGCGACGGAGGACGTCGAGGACCTCGCGTCTCCTCCGTCTCGCTCGCGTTTTTTCTTCGGGCCCGAGACGAACGAAAACGAAGGGGGCAGAGAAGGTCGCGCTAAGGCTGGGTGGTGCCGCGGGTGGCGCCGCCGCCGCCGCGAGGACGGCGGCGACGCGCCCCCCGCCACGAGCCTCTCCGTTTTCCCGGACGCGGGTCGCGCGTTCGGCGGCGCCGACAGCGCGTTCGGGCGGCTCCCGGTGGAGCGCTTCGAGATTCCTCTCGGGTCAGACGCTAAGCGCGCGCTTCGCGTCATACGGAAGGGCCCCCGGCACGCGGTCGCGGGCGCGCGCCCGTACCCTTTGTGCGTGCGCAGACACCTCGCGGGTCTGCACCGGGACCACCACCTGCGGCACGAGGCGCGGTTCCAGCTGACGCTCTTCTTCAAGGGCATCGACCTGAGCGCGGAGGAGACGCTGCACGTGTGGCGCGCGCAGTTCGGCCACGGCAAGATGAACGACTTCCAGAACGAGCACCGGTACCACGTGCGGCACGCGTACGGACTGGAGGGCAAGATGGCGGACTACCCGCCGCTCACGTGTGAGAAGCTCGCGCGTAAAAAAGTGGAGCCCAACGGCGCGGCGTCGTGTCCGTTCGCGGCGGCGGCGAGCGGAGCGCGGCGCGAGCGCGAGGAGGACGCGACGACGCGCGAGCCGTTCGAGACGTCTCGATCCGATCCGAATCGATTCGGATCCGACCCAGAGAGTGCGTTACGCGAGGAGATCGGTACGGTCGTTCCCCCGCGCGACGCGGAGCGCATCGCGCGCGTCGCCGCCGGGGGGAACGCGCGCGAGGCGTGCCGATTGTTTTTCCGCGCGACGCACGCGCCGAACGACGAAGCGAACGCGGCGTCGCTGGAGGACCTGAAGTTCCCGCACGACTACTACGACCGGAGCGCGCGCGTGGAAGAGGAGACGAAGCGGTTCGCGGGGGGCGCCGGCGGCGCGGCGCGGCGCCGTGTCGCGCTGGAGATGGAGGACGACACGGACGAGAGCGACGCGGACGAGGGGGGGGACCTCCCTGGGCACAGGGACCACTAGCGCGCGGGACTCTTTTTGGTAGCGGGTAGCTATTTTTTTTTTGACGAAGGTGGCTTCCCTCGACGCGCCGACGCGAGAAAAACGAGAAAAACGACGTTTGGATCTCGTGACTGGTGTGCCAGCTCGGCGTCGCGCGGATTCGTCGCTGCGTATCTCGGCTTTCCTCGAACGTGCGGGACGCGCGCGTCCCCGGGGTCGCCACACCGAAGGGCGCGCTCGTCGCGCTCGTGTCGAGCCCGCCATGTTCGCGCGCTCCGCAGCGGCGCCGTGCGCCGCGGCGCAGTTCGCGCGCGCGAGGCGCGAGACGGGTCGTCTCGCGCGCGGCTCGCGTTCGCGCGCGAAATCTGGGCGGCGCGCCTCACCCTCCGAGGTGGACGTCACCCCCCGTGCCGTGTCCATCTACGACAAGGTGCGCGGCGAGGACGAGCCTCCGTCCACGGTCCCGGACCCTGCCTCCGTCCCCGACCAGCCGGTCGCCGCGTCGAACGCCCCCGCCGAGGCGCCGGCGGCGCCCCGGCGCGCGCGCCCGACGGTGCGCGCGGGCGCGCCGGTGGTGGCGCCCCGGGTGATCTCCAGCAAGGCGGCGATGCTCGCGTCGGCGGAGGACCTCGCCGGCGACTGCGACGCGAACCTCGCGGACGACGCGTGCGTGGATTCCGAGACGGGCCCCTCGAACGATGGGATCGTGAGCTGGACGGTGAAGTACGTGGACAAAGCGCTGGACGACATCGAGCGCGAGAGACCCGCCGCGGCGCAAGGCGCGTGGCGGTTGAACAAAGCCGGCGAGCGCGTGGTCTCCAACCCAACCGTGCGCCGCGGCGCCAAGTTGACGGCGGACGTCAGCCTGGAGGTGCTGAAGGTGGGCGTCAAGGCGGCCGCGCCGGTCGTGGGGGGAATCGGCAAGTTTGCCGCGAAACAGGCGTTCGGGGCGGCGGTCTCGGGGATCAAGAACCCGCTGGATCCGAAGGGAGACGCCAAGGCGAAGGCAAAAAACGCGGAGCCCACGCGAGACGGAGAGAAGAAGAAGAAGATCGTCAAGCTCACGGCGGCGGAGGCGGAGGCGCGGCGCAAGGCGGGGAAGACCGTGCGCAAGGTGGAGAAGAAAAAGGGGGGGTTCTTCGGATTGTGAGGCGCGGCGTCGCGGACCTTTAGGGCCCTTCGACGGGTCGCGACCGCGCGCGAGCTCGCAACGACGGTTGAACCGATCATCGCTTCGCAAGACAAGCGCTCTCCCACCCAGTGCTCGCTCCCGTCGCGTCAGCTCATCGCGCCGAAATGCCCAACCGTCTCTCCGTCTGACCTCTGACGTGGAAAAAGCGCCCGTCGGCTTTTTTTATTCCTTCTGCGTCCGCCTCGGCACAACGGCCAAGCGCCCTCCCTCGAGCACACGCGCGAGAGGGAAGGCAGCGCGCGCGCGCGTCGCGCGCGGGGGCTTAGAAAGGCGCGGCGCCGGTCCCGCGGCGCCGGTAGCCGCGCTCGGAGGCCTCGCCCCTTCCCGGTTCGCCCGAACATCTTCTTCGGGGCGCGTTCATGACGCAAAGGGAAGGCCCCGTGCCTCCCGAGCTGGAGGTGACCGCCGAGGAGCTGAAACACGTCCAGGCGAACGTGTACGACCACACCGTGCTGTGTCTCCCCGCGGCGTACGTGCGCGCGGTGCCCGGCCTCGCGCCGAACGTCTCCGGCGGGTACGTGCAGGACTCGGACGACGCGCGCGTGAGCGATGTGGAAACCTTGTGGGTCGGCCGAGCCGCCGAGCTCGCCGCGGCGATGGGAAAGTTCAAAGCCGCGACCGCCGAGCGAATTGCCGTGACCGCCGCGCCGGCGGCGTCCGAGCCCGACGGCTCATCCTTGTCCGGGGACGGCGTCGCCGCGATCGAGTTCCTGGCGAACGTCGAACCGAAATCGGCGGCGAGCGACGGTCCGCGGACCGCCGGCGCCGACGTCGCGAAACCCGCCGTGGTGTTCGTGAGCGGCTCCTCGGGCGTCGCCGGGGACACGCTGCGGTACCTGCGGATCCTCGCGGCAGAGGGGCACCTGGTGCTGTGCCCCGACGACTTCTGCGGCTGGCCGCGCCGGCTCAGGCACAGGACGCCGCGGGCCGTGCGCCCGTGGATGCGAACGTCGAACGACGCGAACGACGCGAACGGCGCGCACGACGCGTCGCGACGCGACTCCGACGCGCCGTACTGGTCGCTTAACTTACTATACGCCAGGCACGAGGCGCCGTCCGGCGAGCTGGTGTACGAGTCGTGCGCGGAGCAGTACACCAGCAGCGATCGCCTGGCGATGGTGTACGACACCACGCTGGCGGTGAAGCACGCGGCGCTGACGAAGCTGCTGCTGGACCTGCCCAAGCCCATGGCGCGGCGCGGCATCTACCTCGCGGGGAACTCGGAGGGCGCGATCGTGCTGGGGATGATGGATGACTCCATCCTGGAGCCTTCCTCGGGCGCGCGGAGGAAGAGCCTGGGCTCGGCGCCCTCGGCGGGGGGCGCGGGGGGCGTGTTCTCCGGGCTGCTCTCCGGCCTCTCGGGCCTCGCGCTGGGCGGCGGCAGCGTCTGGGAGGCGAAGCTCTTGGGCCGGATCAACATCGCGTACTCTCTGGAGCCCAACTACTTCACGTACAGGACGATCAAGAAGAGTCGAAGCGCGTTGGAAGAGCCGGTGGACGGACCGAGCGCGGATCGTTCGGAAGCGACGAGCGCCGCGGACGCCTCGGCGGTTTCGCCCGAAAAAAAAGTCCCCGACGTCAATCGGGAGCCTTCGCGGTCCACGTCTTCCTCCCCCGCGCCGCCGCCGCGCGGTCTGTTCGGCTCGCGGTGGCGCCGCGACGTCCCGACACTCTGCGTGAACGGCTCGGCGGACCAGTTTTTCGGCCGGCGGAACTCCGTCTCGGAGAAGGTGATCAACCGCTCTTCAGACTCGCTCATCAAGAAGGGCGACCGCCCGAACATCACCGGCGACGCCGGCCAAAGAATCGCCGAGCTCGGCATGTCCTGCGCGTTCGTCGCGCAGATGGAGGGCGCGAAGCACGCCATGTGCGCCACGCACGATGCCGCGCTGCGTGAGACGCTGCGCGCGTTCTTGGAGGCGCCGAAGGAGTGCGCGGGCATCCCCGACCGCTGGGAACGCGAGGACGGCGAGCGCGAGCGTTGGGACAGGACCGTGCTGTGGAGCGGCGTGGTCACGCCGGGGCAGTGCTCGTTCGCGAGCATCGCCGCGACGGAGATTCACGAGGCGCGAGAACGACGCGGCCACTTCGGAGTCGGAAAGCACGCCGGGCGCGTCGGTCGGGCTGCGGAGAGAATCACGCCGCGGCGGCGGGAAAACGAGAACGAGAACGAGAACGAGAACGCGAAACCGAACGAGCGTTCCTCGCGAGACGTCACGCCGGCTTCTTCGCGCGACGCGTCGATGCACGGCTCGACGTCGTTCCTCGATCTGACCTCCAGCTTGGCGCGCCTCGTCAGGCCCGCGTCATGGAATCTGCCCGCGTCGCCGCTCGCGCTGGGCAAGGCGAGGAGCGGGAGCGTGCCTCCGTCGCCGGCGCGCGAGGCGGAGAAAAACGACGCGGAGAACGAAGCGCCGGAAAACGAATGGAACGAATCGAGCGCGCCGCGCGCGGGACCCGCCGGGCTCTTCGCGCGACTGGACGCGTGGGTGCGAAAGAAGATGGCGCCGAGGAAATGACCACGGGCTGGAACGCGAACGCGGCGGCCGTTGCGCGTGTACATCACAAAAAATAGTCTACTATAGGATACCTGATCGTAGCTAGCTATTCCTTGATAGATCTTTCAGATGTTCCGACTCGGCGGCGGCTTTTTTCCTCGCCGCCTTGCGCGCGCTCACCTCTGCCTTGGTGAACTTGGATTTCCGGGGCACGCGCTCGAGGGTGACGGTCACCTTGAGCTCGCCCGCGACGCGGCCGAACTGCGTGAGCGGGACCCTCGTGTCCAGGGAGGCGGCCTCGCCAGTCGTCAGCGCCTCGGCGAGCGGCCCCAGGTGCAGGCGCCCGTACCCGATTGGGTCGTCCATCGTCAGCGTGTCCTCGTCCATCACCCGGAACAGCAGGTGCTCCTTGGCGATCACCGCCGGGTCCGCGGACAGCAGCGGGATCGCGGGCACCTGCGCGTCGCACCGCCACGTCGGGTTCAGGTTCGCCACGATGGTCTTCGTGCGCCACCGCGCGGGCTTGCCCACCACGCGGCTCGCCGGCGGCGACGCCAGCAAAGAACCGAAAAACGTCACGTACGGGTCCGAGTACCCGTTGATGTCCGCCGGCAGAAGGTTCTTGCCCTGCAGCATGCGGAACCGCAGCTGCCAGTCGCAGTGCTCCGTGTCGTCGTACCGCTCGTGGCTCGGGCGCAAACACGGGAACAGCCTCTGGAACCACGTCTTGCGTTTCTCGCTCTGACGTTTCTTCCGCGCCGCCGGCAGGCTCGGCACAGTCTTCGCGGCGCGGCCGCCGGACGACGCCCTCGACGCGGCGCGCGCGGAGAAGAGCGCCGAGTTGTCAAACTCTGACTGTTCGGACGGTTCCTCCTCCTTGAACGCGCGCGAGCCCGGGTTGGAATCGAGGTCGCCCCGAACGGAGCTGCGCAAGGAGGAAGTCTTGGAGAAGCTCGAGCCCGCGATGGACCCGGCGTCGCTCCCCGAGCGCGAGCGCGCGCCGCGGCGGGCGGCGAACGCCGCCGCGCCGGCGGCGCCGGCTCGAGGCGTGGCCCCGGCCTCCGCGGGGCTCTCGTCCTCGAAGTGTGTCACCGCGGCGTGCGCGCACAGCTCCACGGAAAGTCCCGCGCTCACCGGTTTGTGGTCGCTGGTGCCCACCTCTCCCGCCGCGCGCAGGAACGACTGGTCGCACCGGAACCCCTCCGCGGTTTTCCACAGCACGCGGTCGCACCACGCCGGCGTTCTTTGTTCCTTGTACGCGAACCCCTTCTCGCGCTGCACCTTGAACGTGGGCATGTGCGCCTTTGCGGGGTTGCCCTCCTCGAAGCCCATGAACGCGTCCCCGCGCCTGCGCGCCGCCGTGAGCTGGTCCGTGTCGAACACCGCGAGCCTGCGCGCGACGTTCGAGGGGTGCGCGGCGTGTCTCTCCGCGCTCGGGTCGGCGGGCGCGGAGGCTTTGCGGTGCACGCCGCGCGCTTCTCGTTCATCGTCGCGCTTCTCGCGAGCGTCGTCCGCCTCCGCGGAGAGCGCCTTGATAATACGCCGCACGCGCTCATTCGGCGGGTTGCGGTCCAGGCGCTTGGTGCTGGCCGTCGTTTTGGGCAAGCCCCACTCACAGCGGTAGTTCAGGTCCCCGAACCAAAACAGGTGGTGGAACGCCTGCACGCACTCCACCTTCTCGCCGAATGAACACCCCCCGACAATCTCGGCAAAGTCGTCGTTGCGCCGGCGCTCCATGTCGTCGTGCGCGGCGAGGTGCGAGTTGATGAAGCACAGCGACGTGTCCCAGACGCGGCAGGACACGCCCACACCCCCCTTGTTACTGAGCACGTGCCCGATCCCGGTCGCCTCCGTGCTGCTCCGCCAGCGGTGCGTCGCGGGCGCCACGTCCGCGCGCGCAAAC
>Ga0181558_10001293_pt1 | contig 24045 bp, 17 predicted proteins | sample 011ome_22_FD_133754 | JGI IMG/M metagenome (GOLD analysis project Ga0181558, IMG submission 133754) | Coastal salt marsh microbial communities from the Groves Creek Marsh, Skidaway Island, Georgia - 011507BT metaG (megahit assembly) | ecosystem: Environmental > Aquatic > Marine > Intertidal...
GACCAGCGGCCGCGGCTGGTGGCCAGTATTCACGCCGGTGATTTTATCTATGGCACAAATGTTTTTGCTAACTACGAGTCGCCAGACACTAAGCAATATGTTCTGCTGCAAAAAGCGCCCGGTGAGATATTCCAGCGGAATCTCTCGCAGGCCTTTGGCGACAAGCGTTATAGCAGTCGAACCCAACTGCTGCTTGAATCATTCGACTTTGCCAAGTTTCGTCGTCGCCTAAATAGCAACAAATCATCTTTACTCACATTCACTGACTTGCCGCCAGGTTTTGGGCGACGCGTGCAGATTAGTTTCATGGGCAGGGACGCATGGTTTCCAGTTGGCCCTGCTCTGATGGCAATTTCCAACAGAATGCCCATCCTGCTGTTGCTTAACTTTAGTGTGGGCGACGCCAATCGGATTCAGCTGTGGCCCCTTATTGAGCCGAACAGGCAAGCCAGTCAAAGCGTTGAAGAGGCTGCCAGAGAGGTGACGCAGCAACTGAGCTCTCCACTGCAATGGCTAATGCAACGCTATCCGGAACAGTGGCGTTTTCTTTCGGCTCTCCCTTCATTCTTCAAGGAAGCAGAACATGAATAAAGGGCAATCCAATCACATCTCTTTTCAGGTAGCGCCAGACCGGATGCCGTCACCATCAGGAAACGGTGATCAAGAGCGCCTGCGTCAGCGACGAGGAATCCATTCTAAGCTACAGGTCAGCCGAGATGAGCACTTACTGACAGGGGTGGGTATGCTGCTCTGTTTGGTATTGATTATTTTGCTGGCTTCGGTGAAATATCGAGAAACTCTGGCACTGCCCGGCGTTTTGGAAAACGCCGGTGGGGACATCAAGGTGTCGAGTACACAGCCTGGCGTGATAGAAAGCATCAATGTTTCCACTGGAGATTTTGTTGAAGTTGGCACCGTGCTGCTCACTATCGGCAGGTCTATTTTTGATGCGAGTGGAGTGGCCTATATAGAACAGGATAGACAACGGTTGCGCGCTCGCAGCCAGCAGTTGGCCGAAGAGAAGGAATGGCTTGGCCGCCAGTATCTTCAGCAAGCGCAGCTGGTAGAGGAGCGCGTTAAACAGAGCGAAGCCCGGACTGCCGAAATAGAGGCGGGAAAAGTATTGATCCGGCGTCAGCTAGCCATTAGCGAAGACCAACTCAGCAGGTTGAAAAGCCTTGTCGACAGTGGCGGCCTGACCCTGTTTGAGTTTGAAAAGGAACAGATGCAGCACCTTGAATTGCTTAGTCGACAAACGGGCCTTAACCGGCAAGCTCAGGATATTATTCTTGATTCACAGAGCTTGCGTGCGCAGCTGCTGCGATTGCAGATAGATCTTGAAACAAGCGATAAGGAAATTGCGGAGCAACTCACGGAGCTGAAGTATCAACAAGCAGTCCTGTCGCGTAACTCAAGCCTGGCGCTGGTGGCACAAGAAGCGGGTGTTATATCCGGGATCATGGCAGGCCCGGGCGCACAAGTGGTGCCCGGAGAGCCACTGATCTATGTGCAGCCCCAGGAATTCGATGTACTTGCTACGGTGTTTGTACCGGGTAGTGCCGTTGGCAAACTCGAGCCAGGACAACAGGCGCTACTTCGTTATGACAGCTTCGATCATCATAGCTACGGTAGGTATGAAGCGACTATATTCGGCATTGAGCGCAGCAGCCTGGATCCAAGAGACCATATGCTACCGCTGACGCAGATTGGCGAGCCGGTGTTCAGGGTGTCGCTGAGACCCGATCAGCACTATGTCGAAGGACCGGACATCTATCCACTTCTTCCTGGTATGACTTTTACCGCCGATATTGTCATGCATGAGATGACACTGATTCAGTTCATGCTGAAACCGTTTCTGGGTCTGCGGGGTAAGTTGACGTGATTGATGTTTTTTCGCGCAGAAACCTGCCAATGGTATTCCAATCAGAAGCCAATGAATGCGGTTTGGCCTGTCTGGCAATGATCCGCGGTTATTTCGGCGGGCAATCAGACCTGCAGCACCTGCGTGCACAATCTCGACTCGGGGGAGATGGAATCAGTGTTAAGTCCTTACTTGACGTATCTGATCGATACGCCTTGGCAGGCAGAGCCATAAAGTTTGAGCTGAGCGAATTGTCTGAATTGAGATTACCAGCAATTCTGCACTGGGATTGGGATCACTTCGTCGTGCTGAAGAAAGTTTCCAGAAAATCTATCACGGTGTCTGACCCCGCAGTAGGTATTCGGCATTACAGTGTGGCAGAGCTTCCGTTACATGTATCGGGGATCGCTATCGAGTTCACTCCAAAGCCGAATTTTCAGCAAGCTGACGCCGGGCCCCGTCTCAGTGTTCGCAAGCTGCTGAAAGGTTCTGTGCTTGATTCAACCGCATTTTTAAAACTGGCTTTGATGTCAATTCTGATTCAAGCCTTCGCACTGCTTACCCCATTGTATTTACAGTTGGTGATTGATCAGACAATCCTCAAGGGTGACGTAGATTTGCTGTTGGTCATGGCAAGCTGCTTCCTGATCCTATTCGGATTGAAAACCTTGCTTTCATATCTGCGCGAACTAAAGGTGATGAATCTTGGCAACCGCTTGGGCTTCGATCTGATTACGGGGCTGGCAAAGCACTTGTTTAGCCTACCGTTGACTTATTTTGAGAGACGGGAAAGTGGCGACATACTTTCGCGCTTCGACTCTGCCGGAAAGATAAAGCAAACGCTGACCCAGGACCTGGTCACTGTGGTGGTTGACGGCGTATTTTCCGTTTGTGCTTTATTGCTGCTTTACTGGTACGACTCTGGCATTGCTTCGGTCGTGCTGCTTGCTGTGATGCTGGTGTGCAGCATTCACTTTTTCGCCGTGCTTAAAGAACGCGACTTTCGTGAAGAGGTGCTGGTGCAGGGCGCTAAACAGCAGTCGAGATTTCTCGAGAGTATGCGGCATGTTGCCACCGTCAGGGTGTTTGGTGTTGAACAACAGAAACTGGCGCATTGGGAGGACAGCTACGTAGAGCAGCTTAACGCGGGTTTCCGGCTCAGTAGACACCAGCTAAATCACGGTACTTTGAAATCGCTGGTCCTCGGAGCGGAGAATATTCTGGTCATCTACCTCGGCGCACAGGGCGTCATCAGCAGCAACATTACTCTCGGCCAACTGATGGGCATCGTATTTCTCAAGCAACACTTCATCTCCTCTGTCTCAGCAATGATCCCTAAGCTTGCTGAGCTCAAGCTGCTGCGCCTGGAGCTGGATCGGGTTGCAGAAATAACCTCTGCACAGCCCGAACAGGAAGAGCAAGGATGTGGACTTGTGTCCCATAGCCTTGCGTCGGACATTGAGTTTAAAAACTTGAGCTTTCGCTATCACGACAAGCAAGCGCCTGTTTTGAAAAAATTCAGCTGCCGAATTGAGAATAGCCAATTGACAGCGCTGGTGGGGGATTCTGGATGCGGCAAGTCCACTTTAATCAGACTCTTGCTCAAGTTATTGCCGCTGCAGGACGGAAATATTCTAGTGGGCGGAAGAGATCTGTCGCAATTCACCCGAACAGATTTGAGAAGGGAGATAAGCGCTGTTCTGCATGATGATGGATTGATGGCTGGAGACCTTGCTTACAATATTTCCCTGGATCATCGAGACTATGATCTGCACAAGCGTAGCTCACTTTGTCAGAGTCTGGGAATAATAGAGCTTATAGAAAAGCTGCCAATGGGTTTTTCTACCCAGCTTGGTGAAATGGGCAATAGTTTTTCGGCTGGGCAGGTTCAGCGAATTTTGTTGGCGCGCGCCCTTTACCGAGAACCAAGCATACTTATACTGGATGAAGCGTTAGCAAACCTGAATCTCGCTGCGGCTAAAAACGTGTTGAGCTTTGTCCGGTTGCAAGGAATCACTACTATACTCGTCACTCACAACAAATCGCTGATCGAATATGCAGACACACAGATAAGACTTAACTGACCCAATGCCATCATCAGTCCACGGAGGGAAACTTGATGAAACAAGAACTAAACCTGCCCGGGCAAACCTATTTGGTTTGTCTAAAAAACGTCCGCTGCGGGGAGGGATTCTACGATGCAGCTTGCTATGATTTTTATCTGAAGCGGCTTTGTCATAGTCTCGATCAATTTCAGGTAAATTTACATGCCTATTGTTTTCTCGCAAATGAAATTTACCTGCTGCTAACGCCAGGCACTCCTCTTGGACTGGCTCACCTTTTCGATTCGCTTAATTCGCAGTACGCCGACTATTACAATTTGCGGTTTGAAAGACAGACAAGAAAGTGTCACTGGCGTTCGACGAGCATTCTTATTCATGGCGATAGCCTAGCGCTGGATTGCCAAAAATATATCGAAACCCTGCCGAAAAGCATGGGCCTTGTAAACCACCCCGGTGCCCACCATTGGTCCAGTTACTGCAGCAATGCCTTTTGTGTGAAAAGCACATGGTTGACACCTCACAATGGTTATAGAGTATTTCTCCAGAAAAAGGCGCATTCACTTGGCGCCTATCGGGATTATCTTGAGGATCGGTTTGCAGTTGGCTGGGTATCTTACCTGACCCACAAACTTCAATTGGGAATGCCGCCTGGTCATTGTTCCAAAACTTGGTCTGTTGGCTCAGCGACTAGGAGGCAGGCGACCTCAACATGTTTGCACTAAGGTTGCTGCACTGCGAAGCTAAGGAAGTTCACCAATCTTGAAGACAGAGTCCATATTACCTCCATAATCTGAATTAGATCCACAGAGGTCGCTGTTTGCGTTAAATGCAATATACAAACCTGTTCGCGGGTCAAATCTGCAGAAAAAGACTAGAATAGAAGCCACGATGGAAATGAAAAGCACAGTCTTTTACCCATTCTACGATCCCTACCGTAATGGGAACATCTTGAGTATGCCCGCCAAAGTGGTCATATCGCTTGTTTTTAGCATGGGCTACATCCTGCTGCAATATCTCGCCATGCCGAAAAAAGCTGTGTTCTTCGATCAGTCTATTTGGGTACTGGGTGCCATCATCTCTACCTCCATTATAGCTTTGTATGCGACGACCATGGCCTTTCGTAAAAGCCTGGAGACGATAAATCGCATCGAAGGTACCGGGCGCTTGAGTCAGGGTATCGTCGAAGTCTGGATGCAAGACGGGCGGTTTCTTCTGGCCGGTGCAGGTTTTGCCACGCTGAATATCTCCGTGGGGCACCTGCTAGGAGTACCGACTGATTTACGCGGCTCGGTGCCCGCTCTCGCTATGATCTACGTTGGCTTCTTTTTGTCGGGATTTTTTGCCGGCATGGGCTTGCTATCAATTATTTCAGTGATTGCACTGCATCTGCGCTTCGCCCCCCATATTCAATATGCTCTTAATCCAGACAACCCAGACCGATCAGGCGGCATAGGATCCCTGGGAGACACGCTTTGGTTCTTTGCTTCACTGATTGGTGCTGTCGGGGTTCTGGTATCTGTCTTTCTGGTCAATGTGGAATGGAGCTATTTGTATAAAGGTTATGGCCAGGTGCTGTTCATGCTCTGGTTGGGCCTACCTTATACATTTGCCATCTCTGTTGTATTGGTTCCTGGCTTGGCCGTCAGACGACAGGTACGAGACTACAAGTCTTTCAGGAAAAAACAGCTAAAAGAAGAGGAAGCAAGACTCTTTAATTCTTTCAAACAATTCGAAGAGGCTCCGGACGAAGAGATAATCGCCGCTAAGCGGGAAATTAACGAGCGGCTGGAAAATATTCAGACTCAAATGGAAAAGTTGCGCAAGATGCGCAACTCGCACATAGACAATAAGAGCTAAGCTTCTTCGTAGCTTTCTAATGCCGGGCAGGCGCAGAATAGATTCCTGTCACCATAGACGTTATCGATTCGATTGACGCTTGGCCAATACTTCGAGTCAATGCTCCCACCCATCGGATAAGCACCTTGAGCCTTGGTGTAAGGCCGCTCCCAAGTATCATCTAGTAAATCCTCGATAGTATGGGGAGCATGTTTCAGCGGATTGTTCTCTGCATCCAGCTGACCCGACTCCACCTGCGCAATTTCTTCGCGAATCTTGATCATCGCCGCGATGAACTTATCCAGCTCTTCTTTAGACTCACTTTCCGTCGGCTCGATCATCAAGGTCCCAGCAACGGGGAATGACATGGTTGGCGCATGGAAACCATAGTCCATGAGGCGCTTCGCGATATCTTCTTCGGTGATGCCAGAGGCCTGTTTCAGTGGACGCGTATCAATAATACATTCATGGGCAACCATGCCGCCGCGACCGGTATAGAGCACGGGATAATGAGGGGCCAGCTTGGCCGCAATATAGTTCGCGTTTAAAATTGCGACTTGCGTAGCTTCCAGCAAACCTTCGGCACCCATCATGGTTATGTACATCCATGAAATGGGCAGGATGCCGCTGCTACCCCAGGGCGCAGCCGACACAGCGCTGTTACCTGGATTAGGTCCCTCCAATTCAATCAAGGCATGATTCGCCAGGTGGGGCGCGAGGTGGGCTTTCACACCGATGGGACCCATACCTGGACCACCGCCACCATGAGGAATACAGAATGTCTTGTGCAGGTTGACGTGAGAGACGTCGGCGCCAATCTCTGCTGGTTTGGCCACGCCCACCTGTGCGTTCAAATTGGCGCCATCCATGTAAACCTGGCCACCGTGATCATGAATCACCTGACAGATGTCTTTCACCGCTTCTTCGTAGACGCCGTGGGTGGAGGGGTATGTGATCATCAGTGCCGCCAGCGCTTCACTGTGCTCTTCGGCCTTGGACCTGAGGTCTGCAATATCAATGTTGCCGTCGTCATCGCAGGCAACCAGCACGACTTTCATGCCAATCATCTGGGCACTTGCAGGGTTAGTACCGTGCGCCGAAGTGGGAATCAGGCAAATATTACGCTGCGTCTCGCCGCTACCGTCGAGGTATTTTCGAATCGCCAGCAGGCCAGCGTATTCACCCTGGGCGCCGGAATTGGGCTGCATACTAACGGCGTCAAAACCGGTAATTTCTTCCAGCATATGCTCCAGTTCCTGGATCATTTTCTGGTAGCCCTGCATCTGGTCAACTGGTGTAAAAGGATGCGGTTTGGAAAACTCCGGCCAGGTCACTGGAATCATTTCGGCGGCTGCGTTCAGTTTCATGGTGCATGAACCCAGCGCAATCATGGAATGGGTAAGTGAAATATCCTTATTTTCGAGTCGCTTGAGGTAACGCATCATGTCCGTTTCGCTATGAAAACGATTGAAGACAGGGTGGGTCATATAGGCAGTTTTGCGCTCAAGTTTAGTTGGGACAACTGACCCCACGGCACCGGTTTCTATCTGTTTGTCTATGTCGGCCACCGAAAGTGAGGCAGCATCTTCGCCGATAATAACTCGCCACAGCACAGCGATTTCTGCTTCGCTTGTGCATTCATCCAGGCTGACGCCTATGGTCTGATGACTGGCGATTCGATCCAGCCGCAGATTGATATTGGCTTCACCTGCGCGTGCAACGATTTGCATGGCCTCATCTTCAGAAATTGCCAGCGTCAGCGTATCGAAATAGGTTTCGTTATCAAGCTTGATGCCTTTACTCTGTAGGCCAATAGCAAGAATTTGAGTGAGTCGGTGAATGCGGCTGGCAATACGGCGCAATCCAGTTGGGCCATGGTACATGGCATAAAATGCGGCAATATTGGCAAGCAGCACCTGAGCGGTACAGATATTGCTGTTGGCCTTCTCGCGCCTGATATGTTGTTCACGGGTCTGCAGTGCCATGCGGTAGGCTTGCTTCTCGCGGGCGTCTTTTGAAACGCCAATGATGCGACCAGGAACCGCACGCTTGTAATCATCACGGGTTGCAAAATACGCCGCGTGTGGCCCACCATAACCCATGGGTACACCGAAACGTTGAGTACTGCCGAGCACGACGTCGGCGCCCATCTCGCCTGGCGGTTTGAGTAGGGCGAGGCTCATCAAGTCAGCCGCCACGATTGCGATTGCCTTATGGCTATGCAGTTGCTCGACAGCCTCGCTGAGGTCAGTGACATCGCCCAGCATTGAAGGGTATTGGAATATGGCGCCGAACAATTCGGATTTGTCGACCTGATCAAAACCACCGATTACCAGTTCAAAGCCGAAGTTCTCGGCCCGGGTCTTAATGACATCGATAGTCTGTGGGAAGCAGCCGGCATCCACAAAAAACCTGTTGGCGTTTCGATTCTTGCTCACACGCTTGGCGAGCGCCATGCCTTCCGCCGCTGCAGTAGCCTCGTCAAGTAGAGAGGCATTGGCTAGCTCCATGCCAGTAAGATCCAACACCATCTGCTGATAGTTCAACAGGCTTTCCAGACGGCCCTGAGAAATTTCTGGCTGGTAAGGCGTGTAGGCGGTATACCAGCCCGGGTTTTCTAACACATTGCGGAGAATGACATTGGGGGTGTAGGTGTCGTAGTAACCAAGCCCGATAAATGAGCGTGACGACTGATTAGTGCTGGCCATTGCCTTCAACTTTGCCAGCGCAGTCTCTTCATTCATCGCTGCCGGTAGATCCAGGGCCCGATTTAGCGCGATGGCAGCAGGCACAGTCTTTTCAATCAGCCGGTCCAGTGATTCCAGCCCAAGTTCATCAAGCATGCTCTGGATATCAGCTTGATCCGGGCCTATGTGGCGCTCGATAAATTCACCCCGGTGTTGCAGGGATTCGAGGCTTGGCACGGCTTTGGAATTTGATAGAAGAGAGTCTTGTTTGGTAGACATTTATTCGCTTCACTCTAGCAATAGGTCAGGTTGATCAGACTGCGCCTGATCCACACAAAAGTTCTGCATTAGGACGGTTTTGCGGCGCTTGCTCGCTAATCGTCGTCGCAATGATCCGAATAGGCTTCGGCATCCATCAACTCATCGAGATCGGCTTCTTCGCTGATGGCGATTTTGAAGAACCAGCCGTTGTCGTAGGGGCTGGCGTTAACGGTTTCTGGCGCGTCCAGTAATGCTTCGTTGATTTCGGTGATTTCGCCTGATACTGGACTGTATACGTCCGAAGCAGCCTTCACAGATTCAACCACTGACACCTCGTCTTTGGCGTTCACTGTGGTGCCCGGCTCCGGTAATTCTACAAATACGATGTCCCCGAGTGCTTCCTGGGCGTGATCGCTGATGCCGACGGTGGCAATGCCGTTGTCATCAACACTGACCCACTCATGGGATGCAGCGTACTTTAGGTCATCGATGATTTTGCTCAATGGGGAGTCCTCTGAAATGGAGCGCCTGCTGTGACAGTGTGCCGGATTATTCGAATACTTTCTTGCCGAAGCGCACGAAATTGGGCTGCACGATTCTCACGGGAGTAGGCTTGCCTCGCAGCTCAACCTCGCAGGAAGTGCTATTTATCGGGATTCTAGCTAATGCGATTGAATGCTTCAATGTGGGCGAAAAGCTGCCGCTGGTGATGACGCCTTCGCCCTGGTCAGTGATCACTTTCTGGCCGGCACGCAGCACGCCACGTTCCTCCAGAACCAGACCGGTTAATGCTGGCAGCGCGCCCTGTCCCTGCTGATTTAGCTGTTCGGTAACGGCCGCTCGGCCAATGAAATCGCGGTCGTCTGGTTCCCAGGCAATGGTCTGGGCCATGTTTGACACAATTGGTGAGGTGGTTTCATCCATATCCTGACCATAGAGATTCATGCCGGCCTCGAGCCGCAGGGTATCCCTGGCGCCGAGTCCAACTGGCTTGACGTCTACTGCCAGGAGTTGATCCCAGAGGGCAGGCGCGTCGGCAGCTGGCAAAATGAATTCCAGGCCTTTTTCGCCGGTGTAGCCGGTGCGCGCAATGAACCAGTCTCCCAGCTCCGCGCCGCGGAAATTTTTCAGCGTGCCCACGGTTTCAGCTTTGTTGGCATCCAGCAGACCAATGACCTTTTCAAGCGAGAGGGGGCCATGGACGGCAAGTATCGCCAGCTCCGGCCGTTCATTCACTGTCACCTCAAAACCCGTGGTCTGTTCCTGCATCCAGGCCAGGTCTTTATCCCGGGTCGCACAGTTCACGACTACGCGATAGCCGAAACTCGTGCGATAGACGATCAGGTCATCAATAACGCCGCCGTCAGGTTTGAGCATCGCGCTGTAGAGCGCTCGGCCCGCTTCGTCGAGCTTGGCAACATCGTTGGCCAGCAAATGCCGTAAATAGTCACAGGCGTCATTACCCGCTACGTCGACCACGGTCATGTGCGAGACATCGAAGACACCGGCCGCGGTGCGGACCTGATTATGTTCTTCGATCTGAGATCCATAATTGATGGGCATATCCCAGCCCGCGAAATCGACGATTTTCGCGCCTGCGTCCAAATGTTTCTGATAGAGGGGGGTACGTTGTCCCAAAGCTGCCTACTTCTGGTCGGTCAAAAAGAACGGGCATTTTACCCGCCCCTCGACGCCAATGACAGCTCTGGGCTTTACTGTTGGGCTGTTCAGAATACGAGGTCTTGCGGGACTTCCATGGCTTCACTGCGTGTCTGTCTGGTTCAGGCGGTCTTCCAGGATTTCAAGCATGGCGTCCTGGGCGCCAGGGAATTCTTCCAGCCGTCTCAGGACGCGAACCACGCTTCGACGTACCAGTTCATTGTCGTTATCGCGGTAGGCGGTATAAACCGGATCTACTGCCGAGCCCAGATCAGTGTCACCCAGCGCCCGGACGGCGCCGCATGGCAAGCTGACTCGGCTCAGTGTCCACGTTAGACAGATTATTCAGCGATTGGATGATGGTGTTTGCCTCAAGGTCCGCAATAACTTCTTATTAACTCGGACGGTGGGCAGACGAAGAGGTTTGCACAAAGTTCAGTAAAAACTGCAAATTGCTTTCACGAAATAAGTGGGCTGGCTCAAGGCTGCCAGGCGTAGCTGAACTTGGCGAAAAAGCTGCGGTTGGTCCGGTAGATTGAGTCCTGGCTGTCGTCCTGAAAGCCCGCATCTGAGTAGCCCACGAAGAAGCGCGTGGCCGCATTGACCCGATAGCTGTAAAGGAGTTGGGTGGTCAGCTCTTTATTAACACTATCCACTGGGAACGTGTAGAGGTCCTGATTCCGTTCGCGGTCATCCAACTGCACGATGACGCGCAGGAAACTGCGGTTATTAAACTGATACGTCGTCCGGAAGTTGGTCAGGTTCGCCGTAAACAGGCGGCCTCCATCCACGTCAAAGTTCTGGATTGTGTGCTCCAGGTCCAGCTGCAGGTGGCGCCCGAACTGATAGCGGATTTCGGGGCGAAAGCGTCGGGAGTGCCCGAGCCGGGTATTGGCAAAATCCACCACGTCCTCGACCCGCATATTGATGCCTATTTGCAGGTTTGGCAGGGGCACGAAACTGAGGTTTAGATTGTTGAACTGCTCATCAAAATATTGGCCATTCCAGTAAGTCTTGCTGCCGCCAAACAAGCCAAACAGCGAGGACTGAAGCGGTCCATTCATGTTGAGGAAAAACTCGGTTTCTTCTTCCAGCAACAAACCTGATTGATCCTCAGTGCGATCATAGTCTGCGGCGAAACGAATGCGATTGAAGAAGCTGTCGCCACCCCACCACCAGGTATGTCCGACCGTGGCAACCTGGTAGATGTAGTCCACGCGATTGATAAAACCGAGGTCGGCCCTGAAATCTTCGCCCCAGTCGTAGTGACCGAAGCGCCAGTCCCAATTTCTATCGTTATGCTGGTATTCGATGACCGTGCTGGAATCGCTGAGATCTGCTGCCTGGTTGAAACGTTCTTGGATTTGCAGGGGATACTCCGATTCGGAGTGCATGGCCTGGATGTAGATTGTGTCCTGCTCAGTGGGGCGCAGGGTTGCATCAAGACTGCTTACCCGGTTGCTATAACCATCACCTTCCCGGTTTGTTACCAGGGCGCCTACAGTCGAATTCTGGAAAATGTCATAGCGGTAGCGCGCGATAGCCACGTCGCTCTTCTGCTCACCCAGGCTGGCAATGCGTGAGCTCAGGCTGCGCGGGATGATAAAGCTGGTGGTCTCATCATTTGCGGCCAATATGCCGAATGTGTGGGGTCCATTCTTGCCGGTAATCTTGGCGCCGTAGTCCGGGTTAGCGATATTGCGGGTGTAAACCAGATTACGGAAAGTGTCGAAGTAATCAGCACCGTCGAGAAAGAATGTGCGTCGCTCAGGGAAGAACAGGCTAAAAGTCTGGTTAATATCCAGTTGAGCCACGTCCGCTTCTACCTGGGAAAAATCTGGATTAATGGTAGCGTTTAGATAAGTGTCTTGCGTAATTCCCCAGCGCACATCGAAACTGGCCTGGGGATCGACGTCTCCACCAATCCATTCTCCGTTAGCCGGATCGCGGGTCTCGTTGGCAGCGGCGACTAGAGTGGGAATGAGAATCAGGTTCATGCTGGGTTCCAGCTCAGCAAAGCCGCTGGCTTTTGCTACCTGGCACAGGTAGCACGAGACGTTTCGATCTATCGGGATGTCTGAAAGCTGTGTCTCGCGATCGCGTGGGTAATAGCGCCGCAGGTTGATGCCCCAGGTTTGCGAGCCTTGCTGGGGCGTGAAGCGCAATTGCTTGAGTGGTATAGCCATCTCTACCGTGTACCCAAAATCGGTAATTTGGCCTGCGCTATCCCAGATTGCATTCCAGGCTTCGTCTGCACGCTGATTCACGTCGTCCCAAATATCATCTGCCTGGACACCAACTGGGTTGGTGTAAAACTCGAAGGCTCGGCGCTCATCATTAAAGGTGTCCAGTATCACAGCAACCCAGTCATCGTCCCAGAGCAGGTCGCGGTCGCGATAAAATGCGCGAATCTGGTCTGGGTCAGGGTCCTGGGCGATAAACGCAACATATAGCGTTTCACCGTCCTCCATGACTAGCCCTTCGGTTGCCACCGGGGCGGCTGTGTTCTCACCCGGTTCAGTCTCAATATTGATCTCTATAGACAGGGCTTGCTGCCATTCACTGCTCTGCACCTCACCATCGATAGTAGGGGCTGCAATTATTCGAGGAATCTCAAAACGCGACTGGGCGAGTGCCGGTGTGATGGAAAGGCACCCAAACAAACCCATAGCTAGTGCGCAGGCCGCAAGGCGTCGATTTCGCCTGAGCGAATTAAAGAGTAATAAAGTAGGAAGCACTAGATGCAGGTACCGAGGCAGGTACTAAATGTTTAATTAGTTATTGTAGTGCTATTAGACGACAATTTGGCAAATAGTTAAATGCAAGCAGAGCCGCTGCATGCAGAGGAGCAGTTAACGGGGCATGTCTCTCCATTGGCTTTAGCCTTATCTGTCGTCGTATTGGGAAAAAAGCAGGCAGCCTTCACTACCCGCTTTTTAAACTGCCGTTTGGGGCTTAGATTCCTGCTGCTGCTTCCAACACATTGGAAAAATCGGGTCGAGTGCGGTAGCCCTCTTCGGCAAATTTCGCCTGAATGGTGCCATCAGGATCAACTAGAAATATACCCGGATGCGGCACACCATAAAATCTATGGTCAGGCTCAAAATCTATGTCATTAAGGATGCCCAGGCGATTAACGTGGGTAATATCCTCGTCGTGAAGCAGCGTAAATTCAATACCTTGATCTTCTTCAACACTCTTCAGCATTTCAACCGAATCGAATGTCATGGCAACCACGGAAATGCCCATGGCTTCAAACTGGTCTGCAATATCTGTCAGCTGCACGAGCTGAGCTTTGCAGAATGGTCACCAGTCAAAAGAACGACTGAGCATGAAAAGCATGCCGTTCTCACCTTTTAGATCATCGAAGCGACGCAGTTCGCCATTCTGATCTTCAGCCGCGATCTCAGGCAGTGCGGAGCCAACAGGAAAGTCCGGAGCCCAGACATAATCCTGTGCCAACGACACCTGAAAAACAGCCAACAGAACCAGGGCCAGCAGTGATCTGCCGGGCAGGCCTGTGCCAGTAATCCTATTTTTTGTCATTAGTTTTCCTTGCGGGGACACCGCTTGGTTTATCCGTATAACGAATTGCGCAACGCGCAATTAATAATATCTGACAAGTGGGGATTTCTTACAGCAGAAGAGGGAAATAATTGAAGTAAGTTACTCAAGCTCCGCCAGGAAGCGTTCGCCACGAGGCAGGTAGTTATTGTGGCTGTCTAGGGAGAACACCACCGAACTGGAGCGACCAATTATCTCGCCGCGGGGCACGAAGCTGTAAATTCTGCTGTCAGCGCTGTTGTCCCGGTTATCCCCGAGCACGAAATACTGGTCTGCCGGCACCACAGTTGGGCCATAGCTGCGGCTAGAGCGATTGACATAGCGGCTGGAGAGCCTTGCCTGATGGGCGCCGCCGGGCAACTCTTCCTGGATGATTATGGATTCAGCGTCACGGGACAGGACTTCATAATTGGCCGGCACACCATTTATGACCAGGGTGTTGTTCTGCATGTAGATAGTATCGCCTGGCACGCCAACAATACGCTTCACCAGACGCTTGCCTGCACGTTTCGAGTCGATGATGACGATATCGCCGCGGTCTGGATCTGAAACTTCGGCCAGAGAGATTTCCGTGAAGGGGATTTTTACGTCGTAGGCGAGCTTGTTGACCCACACTTTATCGCCATCCAACAAGGTTGGGAGCATGGACGCGCCGGAGATCGAGCTCAAGTCTGCAATTGCACTCTTGAAAAAAACGATACAAGTGAGGAGCAGGAAAAACTGGCGATTCTCAATCCAGAAAGAACGAAAACGGGCGCGAACACGCGTGGGCAGATTGGCTTGCTTTAACTCTTCCATAGACTTCTTACGACAAAAACCTTGCTATAAACTTAGCCAGCACGCCGCTGCTTGTCAATTCGAGCTAGCGCAGCGCGGGATCGTCATCCAAAAAATATCGATTTATTTGGGGTATGCAGTGACACAACAAATCGGAGAAATTGGCCGCTCTTGTTGCGCATCGCTTGAAAACCTTTGCCCCCTTCAATACCCTGTACGTTTGTACAGTACATAGCGGATAGATTTCTTGACCCAGGATCAGGCACAGATAGAGGCTCTCAGCCAGTTCCATCCGGCCTGTCGGAACTGGTTCAGGGCCAGGTTTGGTGAGCCCACGCCGGCCCAGGCCCAGGCCTGGCCCGCTATTAAAGCCGGGCGCCACACCCTGATTTCGGCCCCTACCGGCAGCGGTAAGACGCTTGCCGCATTCTATGGCGCCATTGATGAGCTGCTGCAGAAAGGGCTGCGCAACCAGCTGGAGGACGGTGTCCATGTTCTCTATGTCTCACCCCTCAAAGCGTTGAGTAACGACATTCACAAGAATCTGGATATGCCGCTGGATGGCATTGCTGAGCAACTGCACTTGCTGGGGCTGCCACCGGTGGATATCAGAATTGGGGTGCGAACAGGCGACACACCCGCTAATGAGCGGCAGAAGATGGCGAAAAACCCACCCCATATCCTGGTAACGACGCCGGAGTCTCTGTATCTGCTGCTCACCAGTGCCAGTGGTCGCAAGATGCTGGCCACGGTGTCGTCGGTCATCGTGGATGAGATCCATGCAATGCTGGGAGACAAGCGCGGGTCACACCTGGCCCTATCGATTGAGCGCCTGCAGCAACTTTGTTTTAGCAGTAGCGGCCAGCATCTGCAGCGCGTCGGACTGTCTGCAACCCAGAAGCCTATCGACATGGTGGCACGCTACCTGGTGGGCAATTCTAACTGTAGCGATGATTCGGTGGACTGTGAAATCGTCGACTCTGGATTCCGGCGCAAGCTGGATTTACGTATCGAAGTGCCGGGTTCACCACTGAGCGCCCTGATGAGTAATGAAGTCTGGGAGGAGCTTTATGAGCGGCTCGTGACGCTGATTAATAGTCACCAGACGACGCTGATTTTTGTGAACACTCGAAGACTTTCAGAGCGCCTGGCTCTGGCCTTGAGTGATCGATTGGGTGAAGGCTGCGTGTGCTCGCACCATGGCAGTATGAGTAAAGATCATCGCCACAACGCCGAACAGCGCTTAAAGGCCGGCGATCTAAAGGTGCTGGTGGCGACCGCTTCCATGGAACTCGGCATCGACATCGGTTCGGTAGATCTGGTGGTGCAGTTTTCCTCTCCCAAAAGCATTGCAACATTCCTGCAGCGCGTCGGCCGCAGCGGTCACTCCGTGCACGGTACCCCCAAGGGAATTTTGTTCCCCCTCACGCGCGATGATTTGGTTGAAGCCAGCGCGCTGCTGCAAGGCATCAGGGAGGGCGAGCTGGATCGCATTATCATGCCAGAGAAACCCGCAGATATTCTCGCGCAGCAAATTGTTGCCGAGGTGTCATCTCCAGTGATAGCGGGCGACGGCGACCAGGATTTCCTTGGTTGGGATATGGATCAGCTCTTCCAGCTTTTTGCCAACGCCTATCCCTATCGCGACCTGGCCCGCGAAGAGTTTGACACACTGGTAAAAATGCTCGCCGAAGGATATACGACCCGAAGAGGGAGACGTGGCACTCATCTGCATCTTGATTTGATAAATAACAAGGTGCGGGCGCGCCGTGGCTCAAACCTCACTTCGCTAACCAACGGTGGTGCGATTCCTGATATGTTTGATTATCAGGTGGTGCTGGACCCGGAAGATATTGTTGTCGGCACCTTGAATGAGGATTTTGCGCTTGAGGCCTTGCCTGGAGATGTCTTTACTCTCGGCACTCACGCCTGGCAACTGCTGCGCGTGGACGGGCTAAAGGTACGGGTTCGTGATGCCGATGGCATGCAGCCTACAATTCCATTCTGGTTTGGAGAAGGGCCAGGGCGCACACAAGAGTTATCCCAGTCGGTTTCAAAATTACGTAATCAGATTGCCGAGCTGCTTATCAACGAGTCGGCGAATGCTGCAGTGCAATGGCTAGAAGATACAATTGCCTTGCCTCGTAGCGCCAGCGTGCAGATGGTCGAATATTTGCAGAGTGGCATGAATGCTCTGGGCGTGATGCCGACCCGAGACACTGTGGTCATGGAGCGTTTCTTTGACGAAGTTGGCGACATGCATGTAGTTATTCATTCTCCTTACGGCAGCCGTCTTAATCGGGGCTGGGGATTGGCCCTACGTAAACGCTTTTGCAAGTCGTTCAACTTTGAGCTGCAAGCTGCAGCTAATGAGGACAGCATTGTTATCTCGCTAGGCTCGGTGCACAGCTTCCCATTGGATGAAGTGTATCGATATCTGCAGACTGCAACGGTGCGTGATACTTTGATACAGGCCATGCTGGATGCACCTATGTTTGAGGTGAGATGGCGCTGGAATGCAACCCGTTCCCTGGCTATGCAGCGCAACCGCAATGGCAAACGCGTACCACCGCAGTTTCAACGCATGGATGCGGAAGATCTGGTGGCGCACGTGTTTCCGGATCAAATCGCCTGTCAGGAAAACATCACCGGCAGGCGGAATGTGCCGGATCATCCACTGGTGAACCAGACTATCCATGACTGCTTAACTGAAGCCATGGATATTGATGAATTGGAACAGCTCATTGATGCGATCGAGAACGACAAACTAACGCTTATCGCTAAAGATCTGCGGGAGCCTTCGCCATTCGCGCAGGAAATCATCAATGCACGGCCCTATGCATTCCTTGATGATGCGCCGTTTGAAGAACGTCGGACCAACGCGATACGTAACCGCAGTTGGGCAGACCCGTCTGAGGCCAAGGATTTCAGTCTGCTGGATGCAGAAGCAATTCAGCGGGTGCGGGACGAAGCCTGGCCCTATGTCAGCAACGCAGAAGAACTTCATGATGCCCTGATGACTGCAGCCTATCTCACAGCGGCTGAATTTAAGAAAGGGGATTACGTGCGTTGGCAGCAGGATTTGGTCGACAGTGGCCGAATCGTGTTACTGCGCCAACTGAAAAACCCAGTCTGGATTGCAACTGAGTACCTACCGCGCTTCATAGCGCTATGGGGAGATCAGCTGGCCGCAATACCTTTACCAGAATTTCTGCAGGCGGAGAGTTGGGAAAAAGAAGAGGCGCTGCGTGAAATCGTGCGTGGGCGACTGGACTGCCTTGGGCCGGTGACGGCTGATCAGCTGGCCGATGAGCTACAGCTTGATAAATCTGACATTAACTTTGCCCTGACTGCGCTTGAGGTGGAGGGTTTTGCCTTTCAGGGGCAGTTCACTCCAATCAGCGCTGCGGCTCTGTTTTCTGCAGAAAGCGCAGCAATTGAATGGTGTGAGCGCAGACTGCTGCAGCGAATTCATCGCTACACCATTGACCAACACCGCAAGGCAATTAAACCGGTTTCCCTGGAGACTTTTACAGAGTATCTGTTTGATCATCAGCAGTTAATTCCGATTCAACCAGCAGAAGGGAGCACTGAACCGGGTTTGGATGGTCAGACGCGCTTGCAGAACACGCTTAATCTGCTGGATGGCATTTCAGCGCCTGCGGGCAGCTGGGAGTCAGATATCTATCCGGCGCGCATTCCCAACTACGACCCGAACTGGTTGGATGTCTTTTGTATCAGTGGCAAGGTGATGTGGGGTCGCTATGTGCTGCCACTGATAAATCAACGTCGACAAAACCAGCCGCTGCAGAGAAAGCGCAATGTTGGGCCGGTCAAGAGCACACCCATTAGTCTGGTTGCCCGATTCAATCTGGATATCTGGCAAGCCCTCGCGAAGGCCCAGCTGGGCGAAGGTGAAGTCGCAGCACCCAGTGCAAGCGCTGCCCGTATCGCAGCGGATCTGGAACAACATGGAGCCAGCTTTTTTGACCAGATTCAGAGTCGTACCGGGCTATTAAAAACCCAGCTGGAAGAGGGACTGGCCGAGTTGGTGAGCCTTGGCCGGGTTTGCAGCGATTCGTTCACCGGTCTGCGTGCGCTGCTCACCCCTAATCACAAGAAACCGACAAGCCATAAGCGTCGGGGTCGAAAAGCGATGTTTGGGGTTGAGGATGCGGGTCGCTGGAGTCTGCTGGATACTTTTGAGCAGGAGGCCGGGCAGCAAAAGCCTTCGCGCTGGAATGCGCTGGACGAAGAACAGCTCGAGCGCCTGGCATTGCTCTATCTGCAGCGTTGGGGTGTGGTTTTTCGCGCGCTCATTGATAAGGAAACCCTGGCCCCGCCATGGCGTATCCTGCTGGTGACGCTAAGAAAAATGGAGCTCCGTGGCAATGTCCGTGGGGGGCGATTTGTTGCTGGTGTCGGAGGCGAACAATTCGCTTTTCCGGAAACCGTCGACAGCTTGCGAAAATTCAAGCGCAGTCGGGAAACGGCCGCTACGGCACCGTTCTATTGCCTGGCGGCTACAGATCCTGCAAACCTCATTAATCTCACCATGCCCACTCGAAAGTTACCGCGCCTCGCCAGCAATCGCGTGCTGTATCGAGGCGGTGTTCCTATTGCGGTAATGGAGTCTGGGGAAACACATTTTCTCAGGGAAGTCAGTGCCGACCAGCAGTGGCAGTTTCAGCAGATGCTTACCAAGCGTGTGTTTCCTCCCAGGCTGAGGAGCTACCTGGGAACTCGTTAGTAGTTAAACGCTTTTTTGCTGGCAGAGTATCTCGCACCGCAGGATTGTTTACCCACGTTTTCACTCGTCCAGTAGTCTCACCTTGTTTGTGCTCCTTCGTCTTGTCCGAAAGATTGCAACTAGTTCGCAAGCTGGTTGCAGGCAATACAAAAAAGGACAAAAAACAGGGCATAAAAAATCCCGCTGCCATGTAACGAGTGTGCACACAAGTTATACGACAGCAGGACCGTCTACGTATGGGAGCGAAGGATAACAACACTGTTGATTATCCCCTCCAGTCACCCAATCCAATTAAAACTACGAATCAGATTAAATAACCGGAGGCTCCCTTAATAGATTGACTATTGATGGGATCACCTCCTTTCGATTCCAGGGTAGCAAAGGATGCTAGAAGGTCCTCCCTGTTAGAACCACTAACAAAAGCCTGCTCGTTTTATATAACACTGACTGATATGAGTAAAGCGGATAATTCAATTTGGATATTGAGCAAGAGATCACATAAAAAGCGGCACTGCACTTGTATTCTCTATACCTGTAATGACTGGCCGTTCAGGCCATAAACCCTACAGATTGTGTTGCAATTCAACAATTGCTGTGAAGTATTTCAACTACAATTGTGAATGTCAGAAAGACGGGCAATCGGAAATGACTGAGCGTAGACAGCACAGGCGAGTCGAAGTCGACTTTTGGGCCAGTTTGAAGCATCCGCTTCTGGGCACGGTTACCGGCGATATTCAGGACATGTCGGCGAGCGGACATTCCCTTACTCTTGACGAAGAGATGAATTTTTTCGTGATGATGGAGCTGGATGTACGCATTCATGGCGAAGGTTGGGATGACTCAATGCCTGCACTACCTGTGCAAGTTGTAAGAGTTCAAAATCGTGAAATTGCTATCAGGTTTCTTGATGCCTGTGATGATTTCTGGATGCCCATGTCAGATGCGAGCTATGATTCTGACGAAACCGAGATGGTCGGTAGCTCTCACGCTCTTTCATAGTGAAACTTCACTCCCATTGTTGGGAATACAATCTAAATCACTCTCTTAGCGCAAGCTGAAACTTCTGACTGAGATCCTTGTCTTTAGTATCCGAGCTTAGGCGTATACTAAAGCCCGATTTCCGCATTTCTGGCTTACTATAGCTAGACTCCGATCCTGTGACCTGTGCCGAAACTTTAAAACGAGAGGAAAAAACGAAGCGAGAGGTATAGGACGATAGCTATCAGTGTAAAGTAGCTGATGAAACGGATAGGGGATTCCTTGAATGCCTGCCAAGTGGTTTTGGCCTCACCGCGTTGTTTGCTAGCCTGGTATTCAGATTGCACGCGCTGGCGCCGGTCATCCTGATAAGCATCAAGTAAGTCCCTTGCTTCTGCATATTGATCCTTATCCTTAAGCCATAGTGCCGGCATGGAGATACCCCAGTTACCCGGGAAGGTCTCAAAAAAGTCTATATTGTTCTGTTCTAACAGCGCCCGCACTTCTTGCGCTTCGTCATCAGGCACGTGACGCATTCGAAACAGTAATTTGGCCATGATGACGAAACCTTGGAAGCGATGTGGGGTTACTTTTACCAGAACGGAGGGCATGCTACCTTTAAGTTCAAACCCTGTAAATTTACTGAGGTCGTGGAATGAGATTCCCTGCTGCACGACGATTGATTGGTCTCTACTCTGTACTGTTTTCACTTAGCGCAACGTTTCTACTCAGTGGAGTTTCCGTGGCAGAGACCTCGGTGTGGCGAATAAGTGACGGCAACAACACGGTTTATCTCGGAGGTACCGTTCACCTGTTACGCCCCAGCGATTACCCCCTGCCAGAAGAGTATGAGCAGGCCTATCAGGCTTCGTCTGAACTTTACTTTGAAACCGATATTTCTTCGATGAGCGATCTTAGTGTGCAGGCGCAGATGTTGCAGCAGCTCACCTACAGCGATGGTCGTACCTTAAAGACCGTGCTGAGTGAAGATGCATTTACGGCACTTGAGGATTACACCGCAACAATTGGCATGCCTTTGGTGATGCTTGAGCAGTTTAAGCCGGGCATGATTATTTCCACGCTGCAGGTTCTCGAATTTCAACGCATCGGATTCACCCCTCAGGGTGTGGATGCATTCTTCAATACCCGGGCTCTAGGAGATGCCAAGGATATTGGTGCGCTTGAGACTATTGAGGAACAGATTGGCTTTCTGGCCGCTATGGGCGAGGGCAATGAAAGCGAATTCATCCTGCTGTCATTAGAGGATCTGGAAAATACTAATGCATTGATGGAAGAGATGATCACAGCTTGGCGCAATGGCGATGAGAGGGCGCTGCAAAAATTGTTCGTTGACGACATGCAGCAACGCGCGCCAGAGCTCTTCGATTCACTGTTACGTCAGCGTAATCTGCGATGGATGCCCCAGATTGAAGCAATGTTTGAAGACCCTGACACCGAATTCGTTCTGGTTGGTGCGGCACACCTGATCGGTGGAGAAGGGCTGGTGCAGCTGCTGCAGGGTAAGGGGTACGAAGTCTCGCAGCTTTGAGTCTGAGGTAGCTCGGAAAAATCCCAAGAGCCTGCCTGGTTTCATGTCAGCTGGTTCTTCACTTGGCGCGGATGGATAGCGCTGACACAAAAAAAGCAGAGGGAAGATTGCCCTCTGCTTTCGATGCGTTCTAACTTGTCCAGTCTCTATTGAATCGCCCCAATTAAATGAAACGCTTTCGAATAGTCTGTTAAGAGCTGGTTTTGTGGCTTAGTACAATCTGTCTGGGCCCACTGGTGGAGGTTTGTCCACTCACTCCGGAAGGAATCTGCTGGACCTTGCCCCCAGATTTCAAAAATGCAGCGATATGCTCTTCCAGATCAACTCGAGTGCTTACGACCGCCTCTTTTTTTGATTTATTACTCATAAATACACTGTCTCGTTCATTGCGCGAAAATGACCGCTAATTATACACAAAACAGACACATTCGGCTATTTGACACCAGATTGAGGCTCCAGGGACCGCCGCTTAAGCTATTCCGGTCTCTCTTAGCCGCGCGCGCAGACGGTCGAGATCAGCGGTTGCTGGAACCAACGCGTTTACGCGGACGCTGGTAGTAGTCTGAGTAGTAGTCTTCCGGCAGGTCGCTGACCAGTTCATCCAGAGAAGTCTTATAGATCACTTTCATCTTGGCCAGAAGTTCCAGATCCAGGTGACAGCCATAGTTTCTGATTGTCTCAATGTCTTCCAATTGCTTGCGCGATACACCAAGCAAGCGGGCACCCTCATTCATTGAGTAGCCGGCAATCAATCGCAGTTGTCTGATGTTTTTCTTCACAGCCACCGTAATCGGTGAAAATTTTGAATACTGAGGTTGGTTCATGATGCTTCCTTTTTCAGCAAAGTCTTGCAATGTGGCTCTCTGCTGATTTTCAGCCTCCCGATAGATGTGTTCACTAAGAGTCAGTAAGAAATGTTACTCCCGATGTTGTCTCCCGGGAGTAGGCAATCAAGCTAACACAGCGGCGTTCATTGACAATCTTTTCTTGAAATTAGCGGGAAATAGGCAAAAATTTGCAGGATCTAGTCAATAGCAAATGAAAATTTCAAAAACGAAATTGCCGGAAAACCAGAAGTTTAGGCAGGAATGGGCCAAATCGGCTATCAACTAACCCGCTTGATAGAGCTTTTCCTTCAGCTTGCTCACTGCACGGCTAAACCATTTTTGGGTCATGTTTTCCTGATTCAAATCGAAGTGTGTTTTCGCCTGCAGCATGAAAGGTGCCATGTGAGCACGCATATATTCCCGGGTACCGGTTTTGGCAATGCCTTGGAGTGTCTGTTTGTAGTCGGAGAGGATTACATCGTCCAGAATCGCATAGCCAGTTTTCCCGACTGCGCCAGCCGAGCCAAGACCGAGTTCCGGGATGCTGGCGGCATGCACCGATAGCATCCCAAGAATGACTGGCACGCTAACATTCTCTTTCTTGGCAACAACGCTGATTTGATTCCACAGCGCCTCGAAGTGCGGCAATAGTTTGCTGTAGTTGTCGGCGAGGTTACCGGTTGACCGTCTAAGTTCGTCGGCGAGGGTGTTGACTTCATCCAAGGACAAAGGTGGCGTATCGATCGCTGTGGCTCCCTGCCTGCTCATTTCGTGAACAGATTGCAGTATCTGTTCCAGGGTCTCCGGGTGGCTATCCTGCGCTATGACCTGATTCTCCCTGAGATGAAGTACTAGCCTCTGGAGAAAAACCTGGCCGCTCTTGGCTGCATCTGAGGCGATGGCAAACACCCAAACCGGCGATAGCTGCATGGTGAGTAGCCCGGCCGCTTCCAGGCTAGAGCCCAGCAGTTTTCGCTGGACGAAACTGTCTTTGAGCTCCGTATCTGCGCTAATCTCGACCATGCCTGCCAGATTTCTCACCAGGAATGACTCGAACATACCAAGCGTGAACATATAGCTGGTGGAGTTTTTAATGGCTCCGGGAACCAGTGTGCGTGTCAGCAGCAGGGTGCCACCGCCAACTACGGCGCTAAGCGCCCTCGCCGTTCGTTCCGGCAAAGATAGGGTGAGAGAAAAATAGCGGCTTAGCTTTTGTAGGCTCAAGGAGTCTGC
>Ga0181558_10001295_pt1 | contig 24022 bp, 16 predicted proteins | sample 011ome_22_FD_133754 | JGI IMG/M metagenome (GOLD analysis project Ga0181558, IMG submission 133754) | Coastal salt marsh microbial communities from the Groves Creek Marsh, Skidaway Island, Georgia - 011507BT metaG (megahit assembly) | ecosystem: Environmental > Aquatic > Marine > Intertidal...
CACGTCCCCTATGCCATACACAGCGCACCCATGCGCCGTATACCCCGCACGCGTCGCGTATGCGATGAATCGCATATCATGGGAACCATGTCGGCTCTGGTATGGACAGCCCATAGCCACAGTACGGCACGAGCACGCCCGATGCGATCCGGTTTTTGTGTGTGGGTCGGTTTTTTTTTTATCGTATCGACCGCGTGCGTGATGGGCGTGTAGGGCGTTCGAATAGCGCACTCGCGCGCGCATATGAACAGATGAAACACACACCTGCACACACACCCGAGATGATCTCGATCCGGATCTCGATCACGGGGTCACGATTGGTCGTTCGAGTCCCTCGGGGGACACACACGCGAACGGGCGATTTGTGGCCCATCATCATCATCATCATCATCATCATCATCATCATCGTCGCTCGCGCACCGACGCGCGCGACACTTTCGTACACCCCAAGCGACCATGTCCGCTCAATTCGCCACTCAATCTATCGTGAGGTACGTGTTCGTCGCGACGGCGCCGTGCGCGGCGGCGTCTCGCGCGCGCGAGAGAGAGAGAGGACGCGCGCGAGCGCGCGCGAGATATCGCGCGGTCGGATCGCGACGAAGATACGGCGCGAGGATCGCGCGGTCGCGCGCGTCGCGTGCGTCGTGCGGGCATCGCGCGGGGTGCGGGGCGCGCGCGATGGATGGGGGAAATATGTGCGCATGTGTTGTTGGGCGCGGAGGCGCGGAGGCGCGGGCGCGAGGGCGCGCGAGCGCGGGCGATGGGGGCGTGGGTGATGTGGTGGCTCGGGATATCTCGCGGGGCGGACGCGGCGGCGCGCGCGGGTCGAGCGTCGTCGTGTGCGCGCGGTGGGTGCGGCGATGGTGGTGGTGGTGTGACGAGGATGATGCGAATGGTGGTTTCTTCGCGACGGGCGTGAATGTGATGACTGACGCGGGTGTTGATTGTGTTTTTTTGTCGTCGTAGCTTGCGCGCGCGCTGCGCGACCAAGCCGCGCGCGACGCGCTCGTCCGTCGTCGTGAACGCGTCTGCGCGTCCGCTCTGGATGCCGGGCTCTGATGCCCCGGCGCACTTGAAGGGTGAAATGCCGGGTGACTACGGTTTCGACCCGCTCGAGTTGGGTGTTGACCCGAAGGACCTCGCGTGGTACCAGCAAGCCGAACTCCAGCACTGCCGCTGGGCGATGCTCGGCCTCGCCGGTATGGTTGCCCCGGAACTCTTGACCTCCATGGGCATCAGCAACTTGCCGAACTGGCACGAAGCGCCGTTCTATGACGGCTACTTCACCGATGCCACCACTCTCTTTGTCGTGCAAATGATCATGATGAACTGGGCGGAGCTTCGCAGATGGCAAGACATCAAGAACCCGGGCTCGGCCAACGTCGACCCGGCGTTCCCGAACAACAAGCTTCCGGATGGCGAAGTTGGCTACCCGGCGGGCATTTTCGACCCGCTCAACTACTCCAAGGGTGACTTGAAGACGTTGAAGGTTAAGGAGATCGCCAACGGTAGATTGGCCATGGTCGCGTGCTTGGGCTGCTTCATCCAGTACGACCACACTGGCGTCGGCCCGGTGGCCAACTTGGCGTCCCACCTCGCTGATCCGGCCAACAACAACGTCTTCAAGGCTGCGTTCATTGGCTTCTAAGCACCTTGCGGTTTTCGTTCTTTGATGATCACCACGCATTCGCGTCTCGGTGCGTCGCCGTTGCGACGCACCGAGACGCGAGCGCTTTAGAATCACTTAGCCATGCTATGCAATCTCTTTTTATATAGCGTAAGTACAACAACTCCATGATACGAACCAAACGACACCTACGCACCACGGCTCACACTCTCGCGCGCGTCGATCACGCGAACTCTACGTCGCGCGCACGCCGAGCTGTCGCCGAGCGCGTTTGAATACCGACGCCGCACACCATGGCGAACGCTACGTGGACGCGGGAATCCGTCGGCGACGCTCGCACGCCGCACGCAAAGCACCGTAATGGCGGCAGCGATGCGTCGTCGTCAGATCGAGCGCACGCGCATCGCGGCGGTGCGGCGTCGGCGTTGAACGTTGGCGTGGCCAGCGCATCGAAAGTGATTAAAAAGCCGCAGCACAGCGGGCATGGGCACCAACGACGGCGGTCGTCGACGCCCGGGGGCGGTTCCGCGCGAAAACCGAACGCGCTGTCGTCATCTAAGACGGCGACGCGGCAGGCGATGGAGGATATATTTGACTTGTCCAACGTCGACGCTACGGAGGGGCGAAGAGCGCTGGGCGCGCCCAAGCCGAAGGAGACGGATGAGCACAAGCTCAAGCAACGACAGCGACAGATTGATTATGGGAAAAACACGTTAGGATACGCACGATATTTGGAGCTCGTGGATAAGAGTACGCGTAAGGCGAGCGATATCTGGACGCCGGATATTCACGCGTCGATGTCAAAGCGCGCGTTTGACGGGTGCGTGCGTAAATGGCGACGTTTATTACACGCCTACGATCCGCCCGTGGAAGATGACGAAGAAATTGTGGCGATTCCGGTTAATCCATTCGCGCGCCCCGAGGGCACGCTGAAACCGGGAGAGTTTATACCAGAGGAGTTGGCGGAGGCGGCGCGGCGGAGAGCCGAAGCCAAAGCCATGGCGGACGCCGCCGTTCGCGAAGGACGCCGCGTACCAGACGCCAAACTTGCGCCGTTACGCGCGTCAACGATGAATGTCAGCACTGCACCGGACTTACCTTCGCATGCGGAAATGTCTCCTGGATGGCAAGCCATCACACCGACGCCGTACAAACCTCGAGGCGAACCGTCTCGATTTGGTGACGCCTCGGCGCGTCGAATTTTCCCTCAAACACCCGCCACAGCGCGCAAACCAGACGCCGAAGGCGACGTAGACATGATGGAATGCGACGGCGAAAACGGCGCCGCGAGATCCATCTACGACGATTGGGAGGGTGAGGACTTTGCCGGTGTCGTGTGACGCGCGGCTGACATGAAACATTTCGCTCACGTTGTTTACGCGTAGCCCACGACGCGTTGCATAGACAAAACCGCATCACCATCCATAGTAGCGCACGAATATCATATACATATATATTCTTTTCGTCTTCACGCCAGCATCGCATATCGCACCGCACCACATCGCACACAATCCGCCGAACCGTCGCCGCTCGGGTCGCTAAGGGGACTCTGCTGACCAACTTTTGGCGCCATTTCACGCCACGTCCACGCGCTCCATGGTTCTCGAAGCGACGATCCTGTGCTTAGACAACAGCGAATACGTGCGAAACAGCGATTACGCGCCGACCCGACTTCAGGTGCGCGCGTACGCCGGCGATATTGATTCGTTTTCGTCCCGTGTTCGATCGACGCTGCGAGATGATCTGCGCTGCCCCGCGCGTTGTACGCGTTGACTGACGCGGTATGCATGACTTTTGCTCGCACACGTAGGCGGAGGCGGATGCGGTGAACTTACTCGCGGGTGCCAAGACGCAGAGTAATCCAGAAAATGCCGTGGGCGTGTTGAGTTTAGCTGGCAAGGTGCCTCGCGTGCTCGTGACGCCGACGCAAGACTTGGGAGCGGTGCTCAACTCTGTGCACGGGATTAAAATCGAGGGTGAGATTAACATTTGCGTTGGGGTACAAGTGGCGCATTTAGCGTTAAAGCATAGACAGAATAAACACCAGCGTATGCGGATCGTGTTGTTTATTGGGAGCCCGATTAGCGTGGAGGAGAAGGAACTCGTGGCGGTTGGGAAAAAGTTGCGCAAGTGCAACGTCGCGGTGGATGTGGTTTCTTTCGGTGATATCGAAGCGAACGAGGAGAAATTAGCGGCGTTCATGGGTGCTGTGAACAAGAACAATAATTCGAACTTAGTCACCGTAGAACCAGGGGCGAATTTATCAGACGTGTTGTGCGGCACGGCTATTTTCAACCAAGATGGACCGGCGGGCGGGAGCGGTTTCGCCGCCGCCGCCGCCGCCGCACAATCCCAAGCCGCCATGCAAGGCTTTGGCGGCGACATGGGTGACATGGGCGACATGGGCGACGACCCAGCGTTGATGATGGCGTTGAGAATTTCCCTCGAAGAGGAACGCGCGAGACAAGAGGCGCAGCAACGCGCCGCGGCTGAAAATCCCGCCGCGCGCGAATCCACCGGTGACGTCGCCGCCCTCGCGCCCGACGCCCCAGTCACCACCACCGAAGGCGCAGGCAGCGCCGACACCTCCCCAGCGCCCGTCGATCCGATGATGCTCGACGACGACGCGTTGCTCCGCCAAGCGCTCGCGCTCAGCGTCGGAGACGACGACGACGACCCCGATCTCGCCGCTGCGCTCGCCATGTCCATGGCCGACCACCAAGACAACGCCACCGCGCGAGACGACGACGACGATGACGCGTAATCGCATTCACGCGCGACAGACATGTAATTCTCTACGGTTTAGTTTACTCTCCGCGCCTGCGCCGCGCGCGGCCCCTCAGCCCAACCCCATATACTATTCTCATAAACCCGAGAATATTGACATTTATCACAAACCGCGAATTTCGCCCCAAACTAACGTCATTCCACCATACACAATTCCACCAAATACCTATATACACAATCACACACATACCCACCCACGCCCCCCCGTGCTGCCGCGTCAGCCGCGCGCGCGACGTCACAATCGCCCGCCCGTGTCGTCCATGTTCGCCGTCTCCACGCGCGCGTTCGCCCCGCGCCGATCCGCGTCCGCGCCCTCGCTCCGCGCTCGCCGCACCACCACCGCCACCGCCATGCCCGTCGGCACCGCGGTCAAGGTCAAGTCCTCCGTCATCGTGTTTCACGTCCCGAAAACCAAGGGCGCGGCGACGGATTTACAAGGCATGCAAGGCGTCGTGGACTCTCGCGCGGACGATCACGAGGGCATCGCCGTGAGTGCGACGTTGGCGTGTCGCGTGAAGCTTCCCGTGCCGGATGGGAGCGGGAAGACGTTCATCGCGCACTTGGATGAGGATGAATTGGAGCTCGCGTAGGCGGATAGGGTCGGTCGAGCTCGAGCGCGCGAGACAGACGAGACGAGGGGTGTAGAGCGCGTTGAGGTGGCGTGGTACGATCACTATTATTAGGATTTGCAAGAATTATGTTTATGTGTTTTACTACTGCGTGAGGGTGATATACGTTCGTGGGTGTCGTTCGAGTGTTGCGTCGTTTCGTGCGTTTGACAGTCGCGTTCATATTACAAGAACCATAAGCCCAAACCGAAGATACCACCGCGGCCTTTAGAGAGAGATTTGCACGCGATGGACATGGATTCACTATCTGGGTTGGCGACGCGATCGTACACCGTGGCTAAGCTGGCGAGTTTGTGCGCTTCGGCGTCGAGGGTGTCAAAAACGCCTGGTTCGCCGACGCGCCATGCCCAGTTGCCGTCGGCAACGCCTGGGGTGTTCATGCGCGCGTCGTTGCCCAGGGCGAGAACATCTTGCATGGTGAATACGCACGCTTTACTGACGCTAGACATGCCCGCCTTTATCATACCCCACGCACCATCGCCGTACGCGATGCCCGCGTATGCCTCCAAGCGATGCTTGGTTTCTTCATTCTGCGCCGCGTACCATCCTTGGGACGTTTCGTTATCGTGCGTACCAGGGTAGCAGAAAGAGTTCTCGTAGTGGTTGTGCAACAAATGCGGGTTGCGACCATCGCCACCCCAGGCAAACTGTAAAACTACCATGCCCGGAGCGCCAAACTCTTCGCGAAGTTGTACGACGTCGGCGGTGATGACGCCCAAATCCTCGGCGACAATCTTTGCATCTCCAAGCGTAGGTTTCAAGGTGTTAAACATGTCGATCCCGGGACCGACCATCCATTGGCCGTTTTTCGCAGTAGCCGATCCCGCTTCGACTTGCCAGTACGCGGCGAACGCACGGAAGTGATCGATGCGCACTTCGTCGTGGAGCTCGAGCGTGCGCTTCAAACGTTGCGCCCACCAGGCATATCCAGTGTTCTTGTGCTCGACCCAATCGAACAAAGGGTTACCCCACAACTGACCGTCTTCGCTGAATGCATCAGGTGGCACACCTGCCACCGCAGATGGCTTCTTATCCGCACCGAGTAAGAATAAATTTTGGTTTGCCCAAACGTCGGCGCTGTGCCCGCCGACGTAAATGGGCATGTCGCCGACAAGAGAAATTCCTCTCGCGTTGGCGTACTGCTTCAATCGCATCCACTGCGAGTGAAACAAAAATTGCGTAGCGCAGAATAAATCAATCACGTCCTTGTGGTCGTTTGCGATCGCCGCCAATGCCGCGGCATCCCGGTCGCGATACTCAGTCGGCCAATCCCACCAATCCTTCCCCACGAGCGCCGGTAACTTATCGATGGCGTTAAACATCGCAGCAGGATCTAACCACGCTTTAACATCTGCACGCGATCTAAACGCTTCAAACTCACTTCTCATCGCATCTCCGCTAGACCTCGCCAATAACGCCTTGGCCGCCTTTTCGATTAACGGCTCGTTTGTCGCCGCGACGGCGTTAAAATCCACATTTGAATGGCCCCCATACGGTCGCGGAAGCTCCGCAGCCGCTAATAAACCATCGCTCACCAAGTCATCGAGTGATATTATTAACGTATTCCCGCAGTGCGCATCGCGGCCACTATACGGGCTCCAATAATCCTCGCGAACGCCCGGTATCGGCCGTCCCGGCGGCACCAGAGGAAGCACCTGCCAAATCGACATCTTCCCCTTGGCGAGCCAATCCACGAACGCGCGCGCCTCTGGACCGGCGTCACCGATCCCATACGGCCCTGGGAGCGACGTCGGATGCATCACGACCCCGGCGCGGCGATCATCGCGCTTCGCAGGGTACTGATCCGCGTAGTTTGCGGGCACCGGTGTGCCGACTGCGGCGCGCGCGCTCATTCGCGCCGCGCGCGATGACGGTGACGACGCGCGGTGTGCGGGCGCGCGAAACACACGAGGGGTGTTGTGTGCGCGCGTGGCGAATGGAAGCGACATCGATACACTCGGCGACGACGCGCGTGGAGGAATAACGCAAGGTGCACTGCCAGCGTGGGTTTGTGATTTTTGAATTTGACGTTACAATTTGGGCATTTATGCGACGCTGCGCGTCGATGTGGTGCTTCTGCGCGCGGAAAGCGAGCGATGGTTTTATTTAAAAGCGTAAGGCGCGCGCTGATGCGGATTAGAAATCGGCGAAGCGGCCGATGGAGGTGTACGGTCCCCACCTGCCGCCGACGCCCGGGACGGCGTCGCCAGTGTCGACAAAGTGTCGTAAATCATACTCATTCGTGACTCGCGGTACGTATGGAGCTTTTACTCGCGTTTGCGCGAGAGCGTTCCAGCTCAAATCGGCGAACCAGTCATGGGACTTGATTTCGCGAGTGCCTGCTTTGCCCATGCCGAGACGAGACGCCGGGCTGCGGCGGAGAAAGCCGAGGACGACGGCGCGAAATGCGGCGTCGTTTCTCGGTGAAAAGTGAAATTTCACGTCATTTATGGCTTTGTACATCTGGTAATCGTCGTCCTGGTTGAATGGTGGTATGCCATTGACGAGTTCATAGATGAGTACGCCGAGTGCCCACCAATCGACGGCACGGTTGTGACCTTGTTGTTGAACTTGTTCGGGCGCCAAATACTGCGGCGTGCCGCAAAGCGTAAACGTCTTCAATCCCTTGTTGAGCTTTTTGGCGAAAGAAAAGTCTGTAACTTTTAAATAACCATTTGAAGCAATAAGTAAGTTTTCGGGCTTTAAGTCGCGATAGACAATGCGACGGTCGTGAAGATACTCGAATGCCATGACCACGCACGCGGCGTAGAATTTGGCGTGAGATTCAGGGAGCGGCGCGTTGCGCATTTGGAGATACGTGAAAAGCTCCCCGCCTAGCACTTTATCCATGAGCATGAAAATAGACGACTCACTGACGTATGTTCGTCGAAGGTTGACCAAGAATGGCGAATCACATTGCGACATGGTTTGCTTTTCGCGCCACACGTGGTCGACCAATCCTCGCGATACAATTTGTGCTTTGCCAATCTCCTTTAACGCGAACGTTTCGCCGCCGAACTCCACGAGTGATACTTTACCAAACGATCCGACGCCCAGGAAGCCAATCGTGTTAAGTTCTTCGAGCTTGGCGGTGATAACTTTCTTTCTTGCGCCGCCGTCGACAGCGTACATGTCATCGGCGTTGCGTTTCAAGATGTCCTTCAATTGTCCAAGATGTTGCTCAAACGCGCGTCTGGTGATGATTAACACCGTCGCACGATTTGGCACTCGAACAGTTGCAGCTCGAACATCCGAACTCAGCAAACCGAGCTCACCAAAGTACGAACTTGGACCGAGCTTGCATAACAATTTCGCCGCACCGGATTCGTCGACGACTTTCTCATCCACGACTTCGACTTCTCCGGATTCCAAGATGAACATCGCATCTCCTTTGTCACCCTGGCGAATGATCGTTTCACCCGCGCGAAATGATACATCCGTGAGCTCGTCCGCCAAGGCTTTGATTTCAGACGCGGACAATTTTGAGAAAACGGGCACCTTGCTCAGCGTTTCCTGTCGCCAGGCGCGCTGCAAAACTTCCAAACTTCCAATCTTCTTTTCAAACGTACTCTTCGTCATGCAGGCCACCTTTGCGCGCGTGCTTGCGCAGCAAATCGTCGCCGCGCGCTTATCGTTGCGCAAGAGCGCAAGTTCGCCAAAATATTGTCCACGAGAGAGCGTAGCAATCGGCGCGCTCAATGAGGATTTCGTAATCGTAAACTTGCCGTCGATGATGACGTAAAACGCATCACCCTTTTCATCTTCACGGAACACGACATCGCCATCCATATACGTTAGAATTTTCATCGAACTGGCGATATCGGTCAACTGCCCGTCACTCAGAGGCGCGAGAACGGGACATTCCGCCAATCCGGCGAAGCACCGCGCTTCCTCAATCGACCCGAGCATGGACACGAACGTCTTACGATTCAGAACTAAACACGATGTATCCGTCGCCGCTGCAACCGTTGCAGCACGTGGTTCATTATTCATCAACGCGCGTTCACCGAAAAAGTCACCCCGAGAGAGCTTGGCGACTTCACTGCCGTCGACGCGAACGCTGACGTCGCCGCTTTCGACAATGTAAAAACAGTCACCGACATCACCTTGTCGAAACACGACATCTCCCATTTCGTACACTTCTCGTCTCGCCGCTGTGGATATATTCAATAACTGTTGTTCTGATAACGCGTTGAATAACTCGACTTGCTCGAGTAGATCCATGCGACTCGATTCGTCCCGCGTCGCGACGGAACGCTTAATCGCCTTGAACGCGCTCGCGTGCAACGTCCATATTTTCATCGGTGTATCCGCAACCACCGTCGCTGATCGCGGGCACGCGTACAATAACGCGAGCTCGCCAAATCCACTTCCAGGACCAATCTTCGCCACGCACTTGGCCGTGCTTTCGTCATACGTCACTGAGCTCGTCCCGAACGCGGGACGCGATTCCGTCATGCGCTCATTTGCGCTGTCGTGCGTCACGCTTCGTCTCTGACCACTCACGCTCTTCATCACTCGTGCGTGCCCAACCTCAATCACATAAAACGTATCGCAATCGCAATCACCTTGCGTGATGATGACTTGACCTTCGGTGACGTATTCGGCGCGCATGGCAAGAGCGACGTGCGTCTTCGCTCGAGCGTCGAGCTCAGCAAAGAGCAAATTGTTCTCCATCGCAGACATCATTGCCTTTTCGCTCGTCGCCGTGCGCTCACCGGCCAATTCGTGGGCTGGGGCGTATAAATTTTCATTCGCCGCGACGTCGCTTTCGCTGATGGCGTCGGCGGCGCCGATGGCGAAACGTTTACGAGCTCTCGCGCGCTTGGTTCCGAGTCTTGAAGCGTTTTCTTTCGCACCATGGTGGGATTCTTCGTCGGCGTCGTCCGCGAAGGTCTCCGTGGCGAACGCGTCCCAGTTATTCGTGGATGAGAGCACGTCCTTTTGCGTGCACGCGGAGAGTACGGCACCCATCGCTCGCACGTATGGTGCGTCGCGATGTGCGGGCGCGCGCGCGCGGGAGACGAAGAGATGCAGTTTGGAAGACGAAGAGACACGCCATACGCGGTTGGTGAGTTTTGACCTTTATCTTCTATGTTTTGAACAATGTACAGGAGCTAAACATACCCACACGGGGTATTTGATGATCTCTACTCCGTGTTCGCGCCGAGTCGTTTAGGGCGCACGAGCACTAATCCCGCGGTGCAGAGCACCATCCAAAACGCGCCGACGAGGAGCATTTGCGTGTAACCGCTCTGTGCGGTCGCGCCGTCTGTGGTTACAGGCGCGAAATGAAGAATCAACGCAAACATTGTCGGACCAATGGACGTACCGATGAAACTGGCGATACCCCAGATGGCTAGCCAGCGCGCGGATTGCTCACGGCTCGGGAGGCAATCGATGGCGAGCGCGTAATCAACGGAGAGGAACATGCCGTTCATGGCTCCATAGTACACACCGACGTACGTAATGCTGGACATGTTGTGTACGTAAATGAATAAGAAGTAGACAGATATGATACCTGCGCACGAGATGGTAATCATCGTGCGCCTGCCGACGTAATCACTCAAAATACCCGCCGGGTACGCGCACAGCATGCCGCCAAGTTGGCCGATGACGCTAAGAAACGCAACGGCTTGCGCGGGTTCATGTGCGACTAATTTCGACCCATCTGACTTCACCGCCGTGTCACGTAACAAATACTGCAAGAATACTTGTGCGGATATGCCAGTGTAGTAGAATGTGCGGCACACAAACAACCAAAAGAAACTCTTTTGCGTTTCTTCAGTCGGACTAATGTAATACATCGATGCCAGTTCGCGCCATGAAAACTTCGAGTCGAGCGCGGATGACTCACCATCAGCGCCTTCGACATCATCATCGATGTCACCTTTGAGCGTTGAAGGCTCGTTGGCGGCGTAGCACGTAATCGGCACCGTCACGAACACCAACCCGATGTAAAACCAATACAACGACCCCAAATTCGGGTACACCATCGTGTACACAAACCCAGTACACGCACCAGCAGCGCTCATCGCCGCCAACACACCATTCGCCTCCCCTGTTTGCGATTCCGGAATCAAATCCGGCACAATCCCCGTCGCTGCGGTATACATGACATTTAACGCCAACATCGACGCCGTAAATCCGACATAGTACGCAGACGCCGCGTACGCCTTCTCATTATACGTCCTAGCAACAAACATCATCACCAATGCCGGCGTCACCACATACGCTCCTTTAATTATCATCGGTCGTCGTCGTCCGAGCTTATGCCGCGTGCGATCACTCGCGTACCCCGCCCACGGTCCGCTCAACTGCGACGCTCCGGCGATAAACAAAAACGACCCAAGCGCCACGCTTTCCGCGCCCGGAAAGAACCTCGTGCTCTCGCTCGGCAGCGTCACCATCGCGAACGAACTTATCCACGCCCCGTAGCCAAACATAAAGGCGTTGATGCCGATCAGGCGCATAGTGGAGACGCGAGAGCGCGCGGGCGCGGAGGTGCGCGTGCCCATGAGGCGCACCGTGTCGGAATCATCGCGCGCGCCGGGCTCGGTATCCATCGCCACGGCGCGTGCGGCGCTTGGGACGCGAGGAGGAACGTGCACGCGACGCGCGTGCTGCGGCGACCGGGCGATCGGACGCGCGCGCGGCGGGGAGTGACGCAGATCTTGGATCGCGAATGGGTGCTCAGCTCCACGTGGTGCGTTTTTGGTGTTCAGAATTCGATATCGGGATGTTTTGAGCTTGGGGCGCGGGGCGTGGATGTAACTATGGCTATGGCGATGGTGATTACATGCACGAGTGTGGGGTTTCATTGCTCCATGGCGGCGGCGAGGCGCGCGGGGTCTAGGATACCAATTTTAGCGGAAAATCCAGGCGGGAACTCGGCGTCGAGAATGGCGGCGATTTGCGCGTGCGCTTCGGCGACGTTTGATTTGATCGGTTTGATCAACGCCACACGCGTGCTTTGTGAGTTCAAGTAGAGGTTCATGGTGTACACAGCTTTCGGGAGGATTTCTCCGAGCGCGGTGTTGACTTGCTTGGCAATGGCGGTGAGTTTGTCCTCTGAGGCAAACGCGGCGGCTCTAATGGATTTGCCTTGCGACTTGGAGCTCACTCGGAACGCGGTCACCTTGGTGATGAAACTCAACATCGGGTCGACAATTTCTTTGGTAATTGTCATGATGTACACCTCACACGCCGCCTTGAGCTGCTTTTCGAGCTCCTTCTTGGAATCAATCGTGCTTTCCACGACGCGCGGTCGGCCATCCGACGCGAGCTGGTACAACGCGTTATCTGGCGTGAGCGAGAAAAACGACATTTCGCCGCCAAGCATGCGCCGCATGTGTCCACGCATATGTGTAAAGTCCAAGTCTTTTACGGATACCGAAAATTCGGCGTTGAACGGCGCGATTTGCTCGCGAAGAATGATCAAATGCTTGATGAGGAAGAGCTGCCCGTCGACGGCGCTGGCCTTGGTCGCCACCGTTCGCGCGGCTCCTGCGATGTTATCGGCGCACAGTGACACCGCTTCTTGAGCTAATCCAGCGAATGTTTTAATCTCGACGCAACGATAGAGCTTCGTGAGGCAAGTCAACGTGCGTTCAAGCGGCGGGTACCAGTTGGTGGCAGTATTTTCGTCATCCTCGGCGCCGTCTGCTTTTGCCTTCAACGCACGTACGAGCTTCGCTGGGAAATCCAAATCGTCAGCCGTCGCGCGGTAGTTTCCAACTTCATCTTTGATGTACGTCTGCGCCCGGAATATCAAGCGCTCTTGCACATCTGACAAGATGCGACGCATCGACGTCTCGAGCGCGGCGGCATTCTCCACCTTTGAGCTAATATCCTCCAGTAACTCACCCTTAAACGCGTCGACTAGCTCCGCCAACGACCCCAAATCTGTCATCGAAATGTACCTTGGGCGCAAAATATCACTTAAATATGTTCCGAGAGGAATCATGAGCGCCGACAGAACCCCCTTAGGATCGGTGTTTGGGAAAAAGTGTTTAAACAATCTGTATTCTGCCTGACACACTTCGGTGAGGTATGCGCTGCCAATGCGTGCGAGCGCGATGACATCCTTCTTGTTCTCTGCGCTCGCGATGGCGCGCATCTTCTTCTTTATCGAGCCCGCGAGAAGAGACGCACGCTGTTCGCAGTACAGCACGTGGCAATCTGAAAGGAGCGCGGCGTACTCTTCGTGACGTCCGCGCTTCTCAAGCTCCTCCGTTAAGTCTTTCAGCTCGGTAGCAGACGCACGGAAACGCACGTATAGCAAACTCGTTTCGTCGCCTTCATCAACGTCGATCTCATCGTATTCGCCGCTGTCGGTGGTCGCGGAGCCGGCACTCTTTTTAGTCTTGGCCGCATCTTGCACGTGCGCCACCGCCTTGCGCAGTGCCGATACGTAATACTCTCGAACCGTGCTCAACGCACGCGTTTGTAACTGGCGGAATTTTATTCCATAATTACCGCCTTGCGCGTACGTCGGATGACTTTGCACAAACTCTAAACAGTCGTCCAAACGTTTCAACATCGGCATGACTTGTTCACGCGGCGCCACGCGCTGGCCGCTCGGATCGCTCGCGCTCGAAATAATCACCCCTGCCTGGAATTCCTCTGCGACTTTTTCGAGTTGATCGAAATAATCAAGCTTACTGCGCAAAGCATCGGCGAATTCTATCAACCTATCCTTCTCGGCCAGTAAACGCTCGCTTTCTTCTTGCGTCCTTCTCGACCGCGCATTCATCTCTTGTTGCGTGCACACCAACGTCTCCAGCCCGACATCGACCGCATCAAGCTTGGCAATGATTTCATCACAAGTACGAATCTCTTCGCGTAAACTCGCAACCTCGGCGCGATGCACTGCGCGGCGTTCCTCGTCGGCGCGTTCCTCCACATCCGCAAACCACGCATAAAACGCGTGTGCGCTCGCCAACTTTACGTTCGGCGACGACGCCGCTCGACTCGACGTCGACGCAGCTTCGCCTACATCGACCTCGCCACCACCAGCATCACCGCGCGACGACGACGACAATTTCGCCTCGCGTTGAATGACAGCCTATCGCGCGCGTAATCACAATCACATCACAAACAAAACGTTAGTCCTCGCATCCGCAGGCACGTTCTGACGCGCGCGAACGCATCACTCCACGGCACGCATCGCACATCGCACGCGCGCGGGCGTCACGCGCGACACCCACCTCTGGCGCGTCTTTTTTCGCGGACAACGCGCTCGTGAGCTGCGCGATCGACGCATTCTGCTCCACGCTCAACGCCGCCGCGTGTTCCCATCCGTGCGCCACGGCGTACGCCCGACGAACCGTCGGTTGCGCGTCTCTCGCGTGCGTCGTTGACGTCATCGCGCGCGCGAGTCGCGGGGCGCAGCCGTCGCGCAATGGCGTCACCGCGCGCGCGCGTGATGATGATGATGCTCGCGCACACCTAAAAATGTGACTCTATCATATTATAAATTACAAGACCTCTATATACACACCAGTTACGACGTTCGTCAAGTTCGTTGCCCGCTCGATCGCATCGACAATCGCGCGCGTCCCTACGTCACACGCGCGCCCGCCCGCGCCTCATCCGCGACGCACGCACGCACCACCACACGATGTTTATCACCGCTCTGTCCCCGACCGCCGCGCTCGGCCGCGCGTCTGCGACGACGTTGAAGACGACGAAATCCTCGTCATCGTCGATGGCGATTCGCGGCGCACGCGTGCGCGCGCACGCGAGCAGCGACGTGAAGAAATCAGAAGCGATCGTGGAGGCGACGAGCATCTACCCCGTTGTCGCCGATGTCGACACATCGTTCGCGCGCTGTGGGTTCACGTCGGCGTGCGAGGAGGCGATGAACAGGCAGATTAATATCGAATGTGAGTGATCGATCGCGATTTGTCTTTTGTGTGTTTGCGTCGTCGTCTGTGCGCGCGCGAACGCGTGCGATCGCAAACTCGAACGATGCACGGCGTGCGGGTGTGTTTGAATCGCGCGGCGACTGACGAATGGGGGCGTTTTCGCGGCGACGCAGATAACGTGAGCTACATCTATCACTCGATGTACGCGTACTTTTCCCGGGACAACGTTGCGTTGGAAGGCTTTGCGAAGCATTTCGAAAAGGAATCGTTAGAAGAGCGCGCGCACGCGCAGCAATTAATGGACTATCAAAATCTTCGCGGTGGCAAGGTGATTCTGCAGCAATTACTTCCGCCGCAGAGTGAGTTTGACCACCCCGAAAAGGGGTGCGCGTTGTACGCGTTGGAGCTCGCGTTGAGCTTGGAAAAGTTAAACTTGGACAAGTTGCGCGAATTATACGTCGTCGCCGACGATGCTAACGACGCGGCGTTGTGTGATTTCTTAGAGGGCGACATGCTCGCCCCGCAAATCGCCTCTATTCGTGAAGTCGCGGAAATGGTGGCGACGCTCAAGCGCATGGGTCCGCCGGGCGACGGCATGGCCGCGTGGCACTTTGATCAAACCCTTCGCGCGTAAATCGCGCGATGTTCTCTCCACACTGCGTGCGATCGCAATTCATGGATCCATTCGCGACTAGGTGGCCGTTCGAGTCCGCGTGCTGTTGTGATTTCGTACTCGATAGTGTAAAAAGTTTTGTTTGTAACCGACGTGTCCTTTTATGTTTTGCCTTCACACCTCGAAGCACGCATGTCGCGTCGAGCGCGGTCGCCCACGCGCGCGCGGTCGAGTCGACACCGTGGTGGCGACAATGCCACCGAGCTCGCGCCGCGCCCGAGTCGCCGCGCGGAATCGCCGCAAACGCCGACGCGAACGCCGACGCGAACGCCGACGCCTCAGCCTCCGCGCGCCTCGCGAGAGCTCCCACCCGCGTTCGTGCCGTGCGTGCTCGACGTCAAAGCGCCAGTCGCGGCTGGAATTGGCGCCAACACGCACGTGTTGCTCGCGCCGAAGGTCATGCGCGCCATCGGGTGCGGCACAGGGGACTGGGTTCGCGTGCGCGCTGCGAGCGCCGCGACGGCTGGCGCTGCGACGTTGGACACGCCAGCCGCGAGTGCGCCTCGACGTTCAGGACGTCTGAAAGATAAAGCGGCAGCAAATAGCGCGTCGTCATCTGTTCGTGGTGACGACGACGACGGCGGCGATGATGGTGCGAGAAGGACGTGGAAGAGCCGAGCGGCGTCAGCGTTGACGCTGGACGTCTCGCGGGACGACGCCTCCATCGATGACTATGACGACGACGACAGTCTTCCGATCGGTGCGATAGAAGTTTTAGCTCGCGCATGGCCTTCGCCAAGTTTAGCAGAGGATGGAGCGTCGCTCGCGCGCAAGGTGTGGCTTTCCATGGGATGTCCCGCCGGCGGCGCGTCGCTCGGCGTCGCTCGCTACGTCCCGAGCGACGATGGAGAGCTCGATACTGATGCGCGCGACGTGCATCTAAAGCTCTGGGCTATGGAGACATCAGTCGGAGGTGAAGCCACGGTGTGGCTTGAGCGCGGGTTACGCGCGGATGGTGCGAGAGGACCGTCGAGGCAGCGCGGAATGTTGGAGGCCTTGGCGAGACGAGCGCTCGACGGTCGCGGATTGCTCGTCGGGAACATCGTCCGCTTACCTTTGCTCGGCACGAGCGCATTGTTTGAAGTATGCTCAGTGGAACCTGGTATACCGAGTGACCGCATCACGGAGGTTTCGGCGCGAACGAAGATTTCATTACATGCAAGAGACGGCGCGGATGCGAGCGGAGCCGAGACGAGGGGCGGCGCCGCCGACGATTCAAATGATGACGATGACGATAAAGATGTCGGTGCCGCCGCCGCCAAGCGCGCGTCTCGCGCGGCTATGGCGCAGAATGTCTCATTTGACACCCTCGGAGGGGTTAGTGCACATGAAGCCGCACTTCGTGAGCTCGTCACGCTTCCGCTTCGCTCGCCCGAAGTCTTTACTCGATGTGGCGTCAAACCGCCACGCGGCGTCTTGCTCCACGGCCCACCCGGTTCAGGAAAAACTCGCCTCGCGCGCGCCGCCGCACACGCATCGAACGCAAGTTTATTCGTCGTCAACGGTCCAGAACTCGTCAGCGCGCACTTGGGCGAGAGCGAAGAAGCATTACGAGGCGTCTTTCTCGCCGCCGTAAAATCCGCTCCGAGCGTCGTGCTCCTTGACGAGCTCGACGCCATTGCCCCCGCGCGGAATCAAGCTTCGGGCGATGATATGATGTCCAGCCGCATCGTTGCCACCATGCTTGCGATATTCGACGGCGGAACGGCGAGCATGCCGGAACTCGACCGCGTCGTGGTCATCGCGACGACAAATAGACCAGACGCCATTGAACGCGCGCTTCGTCGACCTGGCCGGTTCGACCGCGAGCTCGAAGTCGGCGTGCCCACACCGAGTGATCGATTGGAGATTTTACGCGCGCATTTGCGAGGTATAAATCACTCGCTCTCGGAGAATTACATTGAGGCGTTGGCAAAGAGCACGCACGGATTTGTCGGCGCGGATGTCGCGGCGTTGTGTCAACACGCGGCGATGCGGGCGTTGACGCGGGTCATCGAATCAACGGATGCTATTGACAACGACGATGCCGCTGACGAGGACGTCAACGCGCTCACGCGTGCGATGCAAACCGTCGTGATTGGCGCCGGCGAAGGTGATGATGCGGTGATGAAAGTAACGATGGATGATTTCGAAGCGGCGCGCGTCGCCGTGCGGCCGAGCGCGCTCCGCGAAGTCGCCATTGAAATCCCAAATGTACACTGGGACGACGTCGGCGGCCTCGACGACGTCAAAGATCGTCTCAAAGAAGCCGTCGAGTGGGCAGAAAAGCACCCAGATGCGATGAAACGCGTGGGCGCGGCGGCACCGAAAGGCATTTTGCTCTACGGACCGCCCGGATGCAGCAAAACCATGCTCGCCCGCGCCGTGGCGAGCGCGTCCGGACGCAACTTTATTTCAATCAAAGGCTCAGAGTTGTTCTCCAAGTACGTTGGGGACTCGGAAAAGGCGGTGCGTTCGGTATTTTCACGCGCGCGAGCGTCGTCACCGGCGGTTATATTCATAGATGAAGTTGACGGTTTAGCCGGGACGCGAGGCGGAGGCGGCGAAGGAGGCGCGCCTTCGGTGCAAGACCGCGTCATTACGCAACTTTTAGGCGAAATGGATGGACTCTTACCATCCGCCGCCGTTACTGTCGTCGCAGCGACGAACCGTCCGGATTTAGTTGACGCCGCGCTCCTTCGTCCGGGTCGTTTCGATCGGTTGTTGTACGTCCCGCCGCCAACGGCAGCGGAGGACCGCGAAGCGATTTTACGCGTGCAATTGAAAAGCACGCCACTCGCAGACGACGTCGATCTCAACATGACGGCGCTCGCGACGAAAGGATACACTGGCGCCGATTTGTCCGCCATCTGTCGCGAAGCCGCGCTGGCGGCGTTGGAAGAGTCGCTGGATGCGACGGAAGTGTGCGCGAGACATTTCGCGACGGCGATGTCTCGAAGCCGCCCGAGTCCAGCGCCTCGACCGGAACTCCTCGACATGTACGAGAAGTTCAGACGCCAATAGTTCATTAGTAATAGCTTTGTGATGTACAACAAATCTAGATTTCGTTTGTCTATCTATTCGCGTTGCGTTTGTCGACATCCGCACGCCAGCGATGGAGCAGATAATTAGCGAGCACCGAACGACCGCCGTCAACCGTTGCGCGCTCTTCACCCGCACCGCCGAAGTATTTTTGCGCGCGTGACCGTAACGCGCGAAGCGACTCATCTCTCGTGCCCGCGAGTTCACGCATGATGGATTGCACAAACGCGGCGAGGGATCCCGGGGAGACGAGCTCGAGGGCATCTAACGCCTCCGTCGCTCGGTCCACGGCCGCCGTGACGGCTTCGTCGGCTTCGTCGTTCGTGAAAATGGACTCCATCGCTGGTGCAATCAAGCTACGCATAAGTGGCGCGGATATGACTGTTTGTTCGAGTATCTCGTCGAGTTTGTACTTGTCGTGCGCACCGCCACGCGAGCTCGTCGTGCCTATGGTGGCGTCGCCCATCGAGCCGAAATCGTCGCTCTCTTCGTCGTTCATCTCGTCTGGTAACGTCGGTGGCTTCGTCATTCGGATCGTCCCACCCATGGACTGATAGATGCTACTCCCGCCGTATTCCGATACATCATCACCCGCGAGTGGGGGCGCGTTAAACGATGTTTCGGGCGCGACGGGTGTCGGATTCTCCTTTGACGCAAACTTTCGTCCAAGCGTGTCGTCGCCAAAATCCCAAGCTGGCGCCGCTTTCGCCGGAGAAATCTTCGACGGCGTAGTCGTGGTCGGCGCATCGGTATCGCTGCCACCAACGTCACCGTCTAATGTACTATCCGTCAACGCGATGTGCTTTGCGACTCTCGCGCGCAGAGACGTCTCCGCCGACGCGTCTCTCGCGCGCTTTGCAAACGGATGCTCGCTCAACTCTCTCGCGCTCGGCCTGGCGTCTGGATCTTTTTGCAAGCACTGCGCCACGAAATCTCGGAATTCGTCGCTAAATCGTCCACTTTCAGGTAATCTGGGGGGATCTTGCTTTGGAATGACGAATAAAACGCGCATCGGGTGCAACTCGGCGTGCGGCGCCGCCCCCATGGCGAGCTCGTAGCACGTAATCCCCAAACTCCAAATATCCGCCTTTTCATCGTACCCTTCCCCGCCTTGAATAACCTCGGGCGCCATCCAGAACGGTGTCCCGGTAAATGTCTTCCTCCGCGCGCCGAGAGTGTGCGTCATTTGCCCACTGACGCCGAAATCCGCCAAACGCGCCTCGCCTCGCTCTGTCAGCAACACGTTCGCCGCCTTTATATCGCGATGAATCTTCCCTTCCGCGTGCAAATACTCCAGCGCATGCAAAACATCACATATTATATAACGAATCTCGCCTTCATCGAGTCCACTCACGCCATCGTGCGCTTTCCGCTCATCCGCGACGTGCCGCGCGCTTCCGCCCGCCATGTACTCCATCACAATCGCCAGCTTGCTCGTGCCCTCCACGAGCGCTGAGCTTAAATACTTGGTGACGTAGGGCGACGAACATTGCGCGAGCGTGGTAATTTCGCGCTGGAGGTCGGCGACGTCGTCTTCGCAGTCTTCGAGGTCGACGAGCTTGACGGCGACGGGTGGCGCGCTCGCGTCGGAGAGGTCCTCGGCTTTAAACACCTCCCCGGTCGCGCCTCGACCGACGCGAGCGATGAGTCGGTATCGATCCGCGATGACGGCATCTGCGGTGGCCATGCCGCGATGGGTGCGCGCGCGGCGATGGGTGCGCGCGTCAACGTGTGGGGGTGCGCGCGAGAATCTTGAGGAACGAATTGAGTCACACAAGTTTTAAAGATTGCAACGACAACGCTAATACCATCACCAATCGAAGCGCTTGAGCTGCGCCTCGGCTTCGAACAAATCCTTTTGAACCTTTTTACGCCGGTAGAAAATTGGACAATCGCGAGACGTGCACAGGACGTCTTGATGTAACGAGCCTTGGCACCGTTGACACTGCGTCCAGAGACGGTTGAAATCCTCCTCGAGCTTGTTGACGGAGGATAACGCCTTTTGTAAGTGCTGCGACTCGTTCGCCAAGCAATGCTGGCACAGAGATTTGGAGAGCTTTTCGTTGGTGATCGGGGCTCGGCATCCGACGCAGCTCGGGCGAATCTTGGCAAAGGCCATGATGCCTCCGGCTTTGGTCGACGGCGTCGGTTGGGCGATGCATCGCGTGTGCTCGCCGGTGAGCAACACGGATTTGGCGTTGTGAAGTATGGGATCGAAGATGCGCAACAACGGCTTGGCCAAATAGTGTTCCAAATAGTGTTGGGAATCGATTGGAAGGTTGTTGTCCAAGGCGTAGATTGGGTCTTCAGATTTTTCGTACGCCTTGGCGTTCTTCGCCGCCTTGATGATGACGTACGCGATGCGGTCGCCGACGACTGGCGCCGTGGCTGGATCACGCAAACGCATGCGCATCGCGAGTTCAATATGTGCCATTTTTACCCCGTACGATTCAGCCTCCTTGGTGAATCCTTTCGTGATCACGAGCTGAGAGAAATCGAGCTTGTTCATCAACAAGTCGGAAATCATGCCTTGCACGTACTTGACGGCGCCTTGCACGTCGCGCTGCATCAAAATTTTCTCGAGCACAGTTTCAATGACTTGACGCACGAGCAAGCAGTTATCACGACGCACAGTTTCAATCCCTTTCGTGTCCATTTTATCATATTTCTCAGTGTTTGTCCACAGCAAACCAGCGTAACGCTTCTTGCTAATCAAGAGGTACGGCCAGTAGACTTTTTCAAACTCGAGCTTGATGGGCTTGAGAAACGTTTCAGACACAAATCCCGCGGCTTCTTCGCCGAGTTTCATGGATTCGGCCAAGTCTGGGGTGTTGAATTTAATCATCACAGAATCAGTGTCACCGTAGATGACTTCAGCGTCTCCAGGGTATCCATTGACGGTTCGATACTTGTCTTCGACGAGGTTCTTCGTGTGATCAATCATCGTACGCCCGTACGCCGTCGTGGAGGATGAAATTTCAAGACACGGCAACTGCCCGACAGTGGCACCGGTGAAACCGTAGACAGAGTTTGCGGACACTTTCAGTGCGAGCTGACGACCGTCCAAGACCGCCTTTTGGAGGGGATCTGTAGCCTTTTTCAAATCAGCCTTGGCTCGTTTCCGCGCGCTGAGTAATTCCTCTAAAATTTCAGGCAAAATGCCCTTGATCTTTGACGCCTTGACGAACGTATCCCCCGCAGGCGAGGTGCCGATATCTTCGGGATTCATACTCGACACCTGATGTTTTGGCACAAGTGTGCAGTAGCACAAGTTGTGCGCCATCATAATCGACGGATACAGAGACGCGAAATCGAGCGTCGCGATGGGCATGTCGTAATACCCCGCCTTGGCGTCCAAAACAGTCGCCCCTTCATACGCGACACCGCCTTCAGCTTGCACGTTACCTCCGCCTTGCTTAGCCATATGTGGAATGAGCATACCGCGCTGACGCGCCTTGCGCAGAAGCTGTGACATAACCTTGATTGACTGACCACGAGAGAGCAAGTAATTCAACGGCACGCCGGTGACGCGCGCCATTTCGATGTAGTTGTACATGTACATCAGTTTGTCGAGCAATCGTTGCGGCAAATACGCATCCTTCAAACAGTACACCGCCAAACGCCGTCGCGTTTCAGGTGTGCCGTTTTGAAGTTCTGAAATGGCAGAATAGTGCACATCCTCTTTCTGCTCGCCTAAAAAGTGCGCCGACACAGAGTTGAGTGAATACGAACTCAACTTGTGATCGCGTTGTATAGCACGCAACATATCAAACTGCACGCGGCCTTCGCACGAAATTTCTTTGCTTTCGTGGGTACCGTACGCTTTCGATGAGAAAACCGTGTCGCGCATGCGAACCTTGGTGCCAATGATGCGCCCCCAGTACGGGAAATCAGCCACGCCGAGCGTTTCAGCTCTATCCAACAAGTACGGAAAATCAAAGTTCACAATGTTATAGCCAATCAACAAGTCAGGATCGCACCCGCGTAAGAAATTACCCCAGCTGCGAAGGAGTTCTTTCTCATCTTTAAAGCTTAAAACATCAGCACCGACGATTGGGGCGCACGTATCGAGCGTCCATACGGCTCGAATAATCGGTTTATCGCTCCCTTGCTCAGTGACGAGCGTGGCAATCTGAATCACGGGATCTAACTTTGCGTCGGGGAAATGCCCTTTGCGCCCAGCGCATTCGATATCAACAGATAAGATGCGGAATGGTGCGAGCTTGGAGTACTCACCCTCGGCGGCGTGCGAGACAATTTTGTCGTACATGATGTCCACTTCGATTTGACACATCGATTGCTTCTTTTCGCGCACCTTGTACGAACCCTTTGGAAACTCAATCCAGTTCCCACCAACCACGGCGCAGTCAACCATAAAGCGCAAAGGAAAGACGACGTTGGATTCAAACGTCGGGTACGTCGTAAACGCGCCGTCGCGAATGCCTTGCACGCTGAATCCCTTCTCCAACACGCCGCGCGCCGCGCTCACCAAATTCGGCAGGCCCATGGTAATCTTTGCAAATAATCGTTCCTTAGCGTCGCTGTAGTGCATCAAAGATTGCTTGCGATCGAGCGTCACATCAATCACGTGTACTCCTTGCGCACCCTTTCTCGCCATGCTCACTTCCTCGTTCAATCGTCGTCTAAATTTCTCGCACTCCACCTCGGTGAACGACTCTGGCACGCTCGCGTAAAAGTACGGCGCGAACCCATGCACGTGCGCACACACCGAATGTCCATCACCCGTGACCCCAAACATTCTCAACACCGCAGCGTCACCCTTCGATCGCCGTTCTCGCAACCACTCGTGCGGAGTATCGATATACGAATCAATGTCCATCTGTTGAAACAACACCGCGTCCCGTTCACTATCCAACGGTGCCTTCAACGGCGCGCGAGCCCATGACGCGCGATCAGACGTCGTCACCACAACATCAGGCACGTTCCCCGTGCGCGCATACATCTCCTCCTCGTCGAAATCGGCGTCGAAATCGTATTCTTCCCCGCCGAACGCCGCGCCCATGTCATCGTGCTCCACCGCATCAATCGCATCCATCGGTGCGCCCGCGGGCGCGGTATCGTCGCCGCCGCGCGCGGGCTTCTTGCCGTCCGAGGCGACGTCCACGTCATCGTGCGTACCCGCGCGTTTCATGTCGAGCGGCGACGGGTGACGCGTCGAGGACTGTCGACGGTTTTGTTTCAAAATTTCAAAACGACGCAGCGACAGCCACGAGGCGTTCGCGTCGTTTTGAAAGCCGCGGGGCGTGTGCGTCGTCCGAGCGCGCGCGAGACGCGGCGAAAACATGATGCGTCGCATCGCGCGCGACGGCGTGACGGCGCGACGGCGCGCGTGACGGCGCGACGGCGCGACGGCGCGCGTACAATGTGCTCGGTGGTCGTACTTTACATATAATCG
>Ga0181558_10001308_pt1 | contig 23901 bp, 23 predicted proteins | sample 011ome_22_FD_133754 | JGI IMG/M metagenome (GOLD analysis project Ga0181558, IMG submission 133754) | Coastal salt marsh microbial communities from the Groves Creek Marsh, Skidaway Island, Georgia - 011507BT metaG (megahit assembly) | ecosystem: Environmental > Aquatic > Marine > Intertidal...
CTGGCGCTGACGCTCCTGGTCCTGCTGGCGCTGGCGTGCCGCCGCGGCTTCTTCCTGTTGCAACCGTTCAATACGGCGCAGGCGTTGCGGATTCACATCGACAGCAGTAGCCGTAACGATTACTGGGTCCTCGATGGTGACATAGTCCGATGGTGATACCGTCCTGCCCAGAATAAACAGCAACAGCAGGCCATGCAGAAAGAGCGAAGCCACGACTGCCGGAGGATAACCCTCAAACTTGAGCAGAATGGCTAATGGATGAAATTTGCTCATGGCGAAAAAGCAGCAATTCCGCTCAATTAGTTGCTGGTGGCCGGGTGATCAGGCGCACATTCCCGGCGCCAGCGGCAGCCAGTGTGGAAAGCAGATCAGTGACCAGCCCGTAGTTGATCGACACATCACCCTCAAGGAAGACAGGCACATTGGGATTCTGGTTCAGAATCTTCGTCACGTCTTCTTGGATGCGCTCCAGGGGCACCGGTTGTGGATCTTCCTCGGCACCCAGGCTGATGAAGTAATTGCCCTCGTCATTGATGGATACCACCAGAGTAACTTCCTCGTTGCTCTCCACCGGCTCGGCATCAGCCTGAGGCAAATCCACCTTGATACCCTGGGTAATCAATGGCGCTGTGATCATGAAGACGATTAGTAGCACGAGCATGACATCGATCAACGGTACCACGTTGATCTCTGCCATTTGTTTGCGACGACGCGGCCTGTTGTCCATCAGTGGCCCGCCTTGTTGTGGTTTTCTGTGTCAGGCACCTGAATCACTCCTTCGGCCTGCGACTGTGTGCCTGACGATGCAGGATGCTGGAAAACTCGTCCGTAAAGGTCATGTAGCTATGTATAACCGAATCCACCTTGGCGGCATAGCGGTTGTAGGCAATAGCAGCGGGTATGGCGGCAAACAGCCCCATTTCGGTAGCCAGCAGCGCATCGGCAATACCGGGTGCGACCACGGCCAGGCTGGCCTGGCTCTGGTTGGCCAGGCTGACAAAAGTATTCATGATGCCCCACACGGTACCGAACAGCCCCAGGTAAACCGATACCGAGGCAACCGTGGAAAGCACTGGCAAATGTTTTTCCAGTACCTTTTCTTCCCTGGCCAGGGCGACCCGCATGGCTCGCCCTGCACCCTCCATGACAGCATCGGAATCAATCCCGGGTTGCTGGCGCAGTCGCGTAAACTCCTTGAAGCCTGAGCGGAACAGGTTTTCCATGCCGATCACACTGGTGTTTTTCTGCTTGCTGGTGCCATCCCGGTACAACTGGCTGAGGTCCATGCCGGACCAGAAGCGCTTTTCAAAGTTGAATACCTCTTTTTCAGCATCGGTCAGGATGATCCATTTCTGGACAATGATGACCCAGGACATGACCGAAATCAGGAACAGGCTGAGCATGACCAGCTGGGCCAGCCAGCTTGCACTTACCACCAAATTCCAAATACTCAACGACTCATTCATGCAATACCTCTGATACTTCCAAATACACTCTCAACAGCTTGTCTCTTCAATCTGTTCAATTCGGCTTTCTTTACTATAAATCTTAAATATGGCTTTTTTCTGGCAACTTCGATTTTCTATCCGTAAATCTTATTTTTCAGTGCAGCCAGGGTTACCTAACCGAAGCGATTCAGCGCCAGATGCTGGAGTAGCTGCCTGCCGCATCCGGCCAGGTCTTCAATCACTGTCCGGCGCACCCGGTTCCGGGATGGCAAACAAGTCCGCCGGTGCGGCATTCGGGTTGAGGCCAAAATGACGGTAGGCAAACTGCGTCACGATGCGGCCCCGCGGTGTGCGCTGGATGAAGCCCTGCTGGATCAGGTAGGGCTCCAGGATGTCCTCGACCGTGCCGCGCTCCTCACTGATGGCAGCGGCAATACTGTCGATGCCGACCGGGCCACCGTCAAACTTCTCAATCATGGTCATCAGTAGGCGCCTGTCCATATGGTCAAAACCGTTCTTATCGATACTCAGCATGTCGAGTGCCGTGTCCGCGATATGGCCTTCGATACGACCATCTGCCTTCACCTGGGCATAATCGCGCACCCTGCGTAATAGACGGTTGGCAATGCGCGGAGTTCCGCGCGAGCGGCGGGCAATTTCCTCGGCGCCGGTATTGTCGCATTCGATCGCCATGATGGCGGCCGACCGCTTCACAATATCGGCCAGCTCAAGCATGGAGTAGAACTCCAGGCGTTGCACGATACCGAAGCGGTCACGCAGGGGCGATGTCAACAATCCGGCGCGTGTCGTCGCCCCGACTAGGGTGAACGGCGGCAACTCCAGTTTCAGCGAACGAGCCGATGGCCCTTCACCGATCATGATGTCAAGCTGGTAATCTTCCATGGCCGGATAGAGGATTTCCTCGATGGCCGGATTCAGGCGGTGAATTTCATCGATGAACAGAACATCGCCCTGTTCCAGGTTGGTCAGCATCGCCGCCAGGTCGCCGGCCTTTTCCAATACCGGCCCGGCCGTGCTTTTCATGGACACACCCATCTCATTGGCGATGATATGTGACAGGGTGGTTTTGCCCAGGCCGGGCGGTCCGAAGACCAGGACGTGGTCGAGCGCCTCGCCGCGCTTGCGGGCGGCGCTGATGAAGATGTCCATCTGATCCTTGACCGATTGCTGGCCAATGTAATCGCTGAGCTTGGCCGGACGGATGGCATTATCCTGGAATTCCTCCCCGGATTTGTCGCTCGCTGTAATAATTCTGTCTTCTTCACGCATTTGGATTCGCCGTTCAGGACATGTTCCTGAGTGCTGTCCTGATCAGGTTTTCACTATCAGGCACCTGTCCTGATTCTTCAAGTATATTTGCCGCCGACACCACCGCCCTGCTGGCATCCTGCGGTTTGTAACCGAGATTGATCAATGCTGTCTCGGCCTCTTCCAGGCTCGCATCCCTGCCCGCCCTCACGGGCTTGCCCGGCATCGCGCCGGCCGGCTGACCTTCCCACTCATCCAGTTTGTCTTTGATGTCGATAATCAGGCGTTCGGCGGTCTTCCTGCCGATACCCGGCATCTTGACCAGCGCATTGACATCCTCCTGTTGCACACAGCGCACGAAATCCTCGACTGCCATGCCGGACAACATGGCCAGCGCCAGTTTCGGGCCAACGCCATTGGTGCGTATCAGCAGCCGGAACAGAGCCCGCTCGCGCGCTTCCAGAAAACCGAACAGCAACTGGGCATCTTCGCGCACAACAAAATGAGTAAAAAGGGTGACGCCCTTACCGGTCTCCGGCAGGCTGAAAAAGGTGTTAAGAGGCACATCGACTTCATAGGCAACACCCTGCACGTCAATCAGTGCCTGCTGGTCCGCCTTCTCGAGCAATATGCCGGTTATTCTGCCAATCATGTTCTGCGCTTCGTCCTGTGGAGTGACTTCATGTGGCCTGCAGACGCCCGCGCCTGCCGGTTTTCACATCGGCCATGCGGATCAGGGTGTTCTGGGTGTTGGCATGGCAAACGGCAATGGCCAGGGCATCGGCGGCATCTTCCGGCGGCATCCTGGACAGCCCCAGTAAGGATTTGACCATTTGCTGGACCTGTTTTTTGTCCGCCTGGCCGCGGCCGACCAGCGCCTGCTTCACTTTGCGAGCCGCATATTCGGCCACAGGCAGCTGGTAGTGGGTGCAGGCAACAATGGCGGCGCCCCGGGCCTGACCCAGCTTTAGTGCCGAACTGGCATTTTTACCCATGAAGACTTCTTCCACGGCAGCCACATCGGGACCGTGCTCGATGATGATGTCGGAAATATCGGAAAAGATGGTATGCAGGCGTTCAGGAAAAGTCAGCGTGCCCATGCGGATTACCCCGCTGGCCAGATATTCGAGGGAGTTACCCCTTGCCCGGATCAGGCCGTAGCCGCAGATCCGGGAGCCCGGGTCAATCCCTAGAATGACACTCATCAGCTCGCCTGACTCCCCCTGATGTCTGAACAGCCGTTGTGGCTGGTTGGCTTATTATAAACAGGTCGGGGTCAGGATGCTTCATTCAGTTGCTGCATAACCTCATCGGAGAAATTGGCGTTCGAATATACATTCTGGACATCATCGAGGTCTTCCAGGGCCTCCACCAGGCGCATCAGCTTTTCGGCATCCTCGAACGAGAGATCGGCTTCAGTGCTGGCGAGCATGGTGACCTCGGCACTCGCGGCTGACAGTCCCGCCGCATCCAGGGCATCTTTGACCTGGCCGAAATGTTCGAACCCGGTATGCACATCAATCGAGCCGTCCGAATTGTTGATGATGTCCTCGGCACCGGCTTCGAGCGCGATTTCCATCAGCTTCAGTTCATCTCCGCCCCTGGCATAGGAAATCACGCCGGTACGGTTGAACAGGTAGGCGACCGACCCGTTGGTACCGAGATTGCCACCTGCCTTGGAAAAACAGTGCCTGACCTCGGCCACGGTGCGGTTCTTGTTGTCCGTCATGGTTTCGATCAGAACCGCCACACCGCCCGGACCGTAGCCTTCATAGGTCAGCTCTTCGAGGTTGTCGCTTTCGCCAGTACCGGCACCGCGTTCGATGGCGCGCTCGACGGTGTCCTTGGTCATGTTGGCACTGAGTGCCTTGTCGACCACACCCCGCAATTTCGGGTTGTCGGCAACATCGCCACCGCCCTGACGGGCGGCTACAGTGAGTTCACGAATGATTTTGGTGAAGATTTTCCCGCGCTTGGCATCCTGTCCTGCCTTGCGGTGCTTGATATTTGCCCATTTACTATGGCCAGCCATAGTCTCCCCTGCCTTTCTTTCCGGTTCTGGTTATCTTCGACATTGTGTCAAACAAGGCGGCAGCCGGTGATGCGCCTGGGGGGGGCATAACCCTGTGTCCAGGTCGTTGACGTTGTGCTTACCCTACCCAACCTGGCGGGCAAGCACAAACCGGCAATTCTGCGCGTGCGGCTTAAGACTCTGCCTTTTCGGCCCCGCCAGCATCGGCCTTGGGCTGTTCACGCAGGCGGATATTCAGCTCACGTAACTGCTGGCTGCTGACCACGCCGGGCGCATCGGTCAACAGGCAACTGGCAGACTGGGTTTTCGGGAAGGCAATGACGTCGCGAATGGACTGCGAACCGGTCATCATCATAACCAGCCTGTCTAGGCCGAAGGCAATACCGCCGTGGGGCGGACAACCATAGCGCAGACCATTGAGCAGGAAGCCGAACTTCTCTTCAGCCTCTTCCGGACCGATACCGAGAATGCGGAACACCGCCTGTTGCATATCCGGCTTGTTGATACGAATGGAGCCACCCCCCAGTTCGGTGCCGTTCATGACCATATCGTAGGCTCTCGACAATGCGGTACCGGGATTGGCTTCCAGCTCATTCGGCGCACACGATGGAGCCGTGAACGGATGATGCACGGCGGTATAGCGGCCTTCCTTGTCGTCGTATTCAAACATCGGGAAATCCACCACCCAGAGCGGCGCCCACTCACATTCAAGCATGTTCAGGTCGATGCCCACGCGCACACGCAGTGCGCCCATGGCCTCATTGACGATGCCGGCTTTGTCGGCACCGAAGAACAGGATGTCACCGGTGGTGGCACCACTGCGCTCGAGCACGGATGTAACCACGGCCTCAGGCATGAACTTCAGGATCGGGGACTGTAGCCCTTCCAGGCCGGCATTGATGTCATTGACCTTGATCCAGGCCAGGCCACGGGCCCCGTAAATACCGACAAAATCGGTGTAGTCATCGATCTGCTTGCGGCTCAGCTCGGCACCGCCGGTGACCTTGAGCACGACCACACGGCTGGCCGGGTCATTGGCAGGTGCATTGAAGACCTTGAATTCCACGGCTTTCATGAGGTCGGCGATATCCACCAGTTCCAGCGGGATACGCATATCCGGACGGTCGATACCGAATCGGCGGACTGCTTCCTCGTAGGTCATACGCGGAAAGGCCGGCAGGTCGACACCCAGGTGGGTCTTGAACACTTCACGGATCATGTTTTCGGCAATGCCCATGATCTGGTCCTCATCGAGGAAAGAGGTCTCGATGTCGATCTGGGTAAACTCCGGCTGACGATCGGCACGCAGGTCCTCATCGCGGAAACATTTGGCAATCTGGTAATAGCGGTCCAGCCCGGACACCATCAGAAGCTGCTTGAACAGCTGCGGTGACTGCGGCAGAGCGAAAAACTCACCCGGGTGCGTGCGGCTCGGCACCAGGTAATCTCTGGCGCCCTCCGGGGTGGCCCGGGTCAGGATCGGTGTTTCGATATCCAGGAAACCGTTGTCATCCAGGTAGCGGCGTACGTTGCTGGTGATCTGCGAACGCATGCGCATGCGGTTGAGCATCTCGGGACGGCGCAGGTCGATGAAGCGGTTACGCAGGCGCACGTCCTCGGAAACCGACTGGTGCTCGTCCAACTGGAATGGCGGGGTGTCAGCAGCATTGAGGATTTCCAGTTCCTTGCCCAGCACCTCGATGCGGCCCGTGGCCATATCATTGTTCTCGGTGCCAGCGGGACGGGCACGCACGCGACCCACCACTTTCACGACATACTCATTACGCACCTGCTCTGCCGTGGCAAAGGACTCCTGCGTATCGGGATCGAAAACCACCTGGGTGATACCGTCTCGGTCGCGCAGGTCTAGAAAAATGACGCCGCCATGGTCACGACGACGGTGAACCCAGCCGCAGAGTGTGACGGTCTGGTCGATGTGGCTTTCATTGAGTTCGCCACAATAATGAGTACGCATAATCTGTCCTGTTGTTGGTGCTGTTTATTACTGCTGAATACTTCTTATCACGGCCTGCTGTTACCAGGTTGCCAGCTGCTACCTGTATCGCTATGCCCCGGCTTTGGTGCTTATTCGATCCTGACTTTGGGCCTGACCTTAATCTTACCTTGATCCTTAAATAGCCGTGTTATAGCCCTGAGCCTGAGGCCAATTACCGTGTTGCTGGAAATGCTCGATACTTTTCCTGGAAATTTACCTGGCAATTTTTCTGGCATTTTTCCTGGCATTTTGCCTCAGTCGCTGCCTGACGCCTGGCTTTTGCCTGAGCCGCCATCGGATTTGCTGCTACTGCTGTCAGCTGTACTGCTCTTGCCTGACGTATTGCTTTTGTCAGCCTTGGCGTCTTTGGTCGACTTCTTGGTTTTGAAGTCAGTCTCGTACCAGCCTGAGCCCTTGAGGCGGAAACTGCTGGCTGAAACAAGTTTTTTTAGGGTGGATTTGCCGCAGGCGGGACAATCCGTCAAGGGGGCGTCACTGAACTTCTGGATTTTTTCCAGCGTTTCCCCGCATGACTCACATCGATATTCATAGATAGGCATATCTGCTCTTCCATACCTTCCAAAAAGGATCCAAAAAGGGAACTTATCGAGCCACAAAAAACCGCGTATTGTAACCCATTATGATTTGGTCTGGCATTACTAATGTCGCCATGAAACGACAAAAGCGGTCAGTTACCGAAGTGCCAAAATGGTGCCGATCGGGTAAATTCCAAGGCGCTTTTTCAGGTGTGATTTTTTCGGGTAAATTTTTCGGTGCTTTGTTTCCGTTTTCCGCAAAAGTTGGCAGAAAGCCCTTGCCCGTCCAAGGCTATTCCGCTATAAATAGCACCTCGTTCAGTACGATATTTCCGGATGCTAATCATCTCTGAATACCAGTAAATTTTCACTCCTTCCGTAATCGGAGATATACGCTTCAAAGTTCACGTCTTTACCCTGCTTTCAGCCAATAGCCGTTATCATGTTAACCCTGTTCGCTGACCCGTCAGGCAAGACTGCAACAAAGGAGCTATACGCAGGAGACCAAACAAAATTCACTGTGTATCGCACTGTATAAAATCGACGTTCTCGGCCCTGCCGGGGTAACAATAACCAGTAAACGCGAATCCAAGAGAGACCAAAACATGGCTGCAAAAAAACCTGCTGCTAAGAAGGCACCTGCCAAGACAGCGACAGCAATTCAGGAAAAATACACCAAGACCCAGATCCTCAACACCATTTCAGAAAACACCGGCCTGACTCGCAAGCAGGTTTCTTCTGTTCTGGACGAGCTGGACACCCTGATTGAGCGTCACATCAAGAAGCGCGGTGTCGGCGAATTCACTCTTCCGGGCCTGCTCAAGATCAAGGCTGTTAAACGTCCGGCCCGTCCGGCTCGCAAGAACGTTCCGAACCCTTTCCGTCCGGGCGAAACCATGGACATCCCCAAAAAGCCGGCCACTACCCGCGTCAAGGTACTGCCGCTGAAGAAACTGAAAGAATTTGCCCTGTAATTAAACGCTTAATTACCAGGCAAAGCGCTGCAGCAGGCCGTCTCCAGGGTGCTGCAGCAAAACACGAAAAGCAGCCTCCGGGCTGCTTTTCTGTTTCCTGACTGTAATCTGTTTGATTACTACAATTTATTGACTACAGTAGCCTTCGATTGGCACCCTTTGCCACCCTATACTATTAATAACGCCTGCCTTTGACGGCACGAACTAAAGCAAGACAACAGCCCATGCGTACATCCCGATATCTCATCGCCACCACCAAAGAAACCCCCGCCGACGCCGTAGTCGTCAGTCACCAGCTGATGCTCAAGGCCGGTATGATCCGCAAACTGGCCACCGGCCTTTACAACTGGCTTCCCTTGGGCCTGCGAGTGCTGCACAAGGTTACCCGTATTATTCGCGAGGAGATGGATGCATCCGGTGCCCTGGAGATTTCCATGCCGGTCGTGCAGCCGGCCGAACTCTGGCAGGAATCCGGTCGCTGGGATGTGATGGGCGACGAACTGCAGCGCCTGCAGGACCGCCATCACCGTGACTTCTGCCTGGGCCCGACCCACGAGGAAGTCATCACCGATATCGTGCGCAACGAGATCAGCAGCTACAAACAGCTGCCCATGAACATCTACCAGATCCAGACCAAGTTTCGTGATGAGCGCCGTCCGCGCTTTGGTGTTATGCGCTCAAGGGAGTTCATCATGAAGGATTCCTATTCCTTCCACCTGGATCAGGCATCGCTGAACCAGACCTATCAGCTCATGTATGACACCTACAGTCGTATCTTCAATCGCCTGGGATTCAGTTTCCGCGCTGTGTTGGCTGACTCCGGCAACATCGGCGGCAACCAGTCCCATGAATTCCATGTTCTGGCCGACTCGGGCGAGGATGAAATTGTTTTTAGCGACCAGAGCGACTATGCCGCCAATCTGGAAATGGCCTCCGCCAAGGCCCCGGTAACGGAAAGGCCCACACCTTCAGCAGGGATGACACTGGTCGCCACACCCGAAGTCCGCAGCATCGATGATGTCTGCAAATTCCTGTCCGTCACTGCCGATACCACCATCAAGACCCTGATGGTGCGGGGTGAGGGCGAGGAAGGAAAAACGACACTGGTCGCCCTGGTCCTGCGCGGAGATCACCAGCTCAACGAAATCAAGGCTGCCAAAGTGGCCGGTGTGGCCTCACCCCTGGCGTTTGCCAGCGATGCCGAAATCAAGGCTACTCTGACGTGTGAGTCGGGCTCCATCGGGCCGGTAAACAGCCCGGTGCGTGTCATTGTTGACCGTGATGCCGCTGTGCTCGCCGACTTTGTCTGCGGGGCCAACCAGGATGACCATCACTACACCGGCGTAAACTGGGAGCGCGATGCCCGAATCGATGCCATCGAGGACCTGCGCAACGTGGTCGAGGGCGATATAAGCCCCGATGGCAAGGGCACCCTGTCGATCAAGCGAGGTATCGAGGTTGGCCATATCTTCCAGCTGGGCAACAAGTACAGCAAGGCAATGAACGCTACCGTACTCGATGAAACCGGCAAGAGCGCCATCATGGAAATGGGTTGTTATGGCATCGGTGTCAGCCGCATCGTGGCAGCCGCCATTGAGCAGTGCCATGACGACAAGGGCATCAAATGGCCCGACAACATTGCCCCCTTTCACGTCGTGATTATTCCCCTGAATGCCCACAAGTCGGAAAAAGTGACGGAAGTCAGCGAAGCCCTGTATGCGCAACTGCAGGCGGCCGGCATGGACGTGCTGCTGGATGATCGTGACAAGAAAACCAGCCCCGGGGTGAAATTTGCCGATATGGAGCTGATCGGTATTCCCCATCGCCTGGTGGTGTCTGACCGCGGCCTGGAAAACGGCATGGTGGAATACAAAAAGCGTGGTGATGAAGACACAACTGATGTGGCCAAAGCAGATGTGGTCAACTTTCTCATAGACCGGGTCGTCATCGACTGACCCGGTGCCACCGATAATGCGTCTAGGCCTTGTCGGGCGTGCCCCGGGCCAACCGGAAATACCCGGCAATGGACTGGTCAAAGGTGTCTTCTGAGACTTTTTCGATCTTGCTGAAACGCTCTTTCAGCTGGGAGAATTCCGGCAGGTGACCGGCCACCGGTTCCGGAATATCGCCTGCCAGGTCCTTTGCTTCAGGCAAGCCCCACGGTAATGGTGACTGCAGCTCCCACAGGCTGATACTGTCCAGCTCCCGGTTTAGGATGAACTCCCCTTCTCCGCAATCACGAATGATTTTGCGCTCCTGCAGGATGGAGATGCAGCGACCCAGCAGATCATTCTGAAAAGCCCAGTCATCATCCATCAATTCTCGAATAGTGACAGAGGTGCCTTCTAGGTGATGCTGCCAGAACTTGTTGAGCAGGCCGAGAATCAGCAGCGTGGGATGGATTTTCTTGGTCATGATGCGCAGGTGGTAAATCGGAATCGCTCTGACTAGGTTGGCACCGAACAGGATGATCGTCCAGCAGATGTAAATCCACATCAGGAAGATCGGAATGGCGGCAAAGGTACCGTAGACAAACTCAAAACTGGCCATGGTGATGAAACGGGTAAATATCCATTTCACGACCACAAACATTAGGGCTACTGCCGCACCGCCCAACAGGGCATGTTTAAGCCTGACGCCGCAGTTGGGTACCGCCACATAAAGCAGCGTAAAGGCAATCGTGGTCAACAGCGCCGGAAAAATGCCCAGCACTACCGTGCGCGCGCCGACAATATCCGATACTTCCGTGAAGGTTTCAAACAATGCCAGGGAGGTGACATAGGAACTGATGGCAAAACCCACCCCCAGCAGCAATGGACTTAGGCTCAGGACGCTCCAGTACAGCAGGAAACTGGAAATGCCTTTGCGCGGCTGTGCTACATCCCAGATGCGGTTGAAACTGCGTTCAATATTGACCAGCATGAAATAGGCGGTGGCAAAGAGCATGACAGCACCTATCCAGGTCAGGTTCCTGGCCTGCCCCGCGAAATTCTCCAGGTACTGTTCCAGTTCACTGCTGGACGAGGGCAGCAACCGTTCAAAAATCATGTCCTGGATACGGTCGCTAAACACCTGGAAGGAAGGAAAAGCTGACAGGATGGACACCGCCAGGGTCATCAGGGGCACCACGGCAAACAGTGACATGTAGGTCAGCGATTTTGCCGTTTCGAGGCCGCTGTTGCCCAGGAACTCCTTGAACACAAAGCGCAGGAAACGCCAGAGCCTTGCGGGGTCGACCCAATCCGCCAAGCTCCGGTTTTGTTCTGTGTTCCTGCTCATGATGCCTTGTTTAACCTTTTGTTGATGTCTACCATAGACCCCTTTGCCGCATCACCCGTTCCCTGCCAATTTCTGGATGGAAGCTGCCAGGGACAACCAGGAATAACGCCATGAACGCCAGCACGTCTTCAGCACACGATATCCGTATTTACCACAATCCACGGTGTTCCAAGTCACGGCAGACGCTGGAATTATTGCAGGAAAATAACATTTCACCAGAAATTATTCTTTATCTGGACAATCCACCGTCAAAATCCGAATTGCAGTCTTTGTTGAAAAAACTCGGCTTACATGCGCGGGCTTTGTTGCGCACATCCGAGGATGCCCACAGGGAACTCGGGCTGGCTGATCCCAACCTGGATGATGAACGCCTGATTGAAGCCATGTTGCAGGCGCCAAAACTGATACAGCGCCCGATCGTGGTCGCCGGCGACAAAGCCGTTCTCGGCCGTCCACCGGAAAATGTCCTCGCGCTGCTGTAACCACTGGCGCCCCATCAACATCACTGACAACCCGCTAACGCACGGAACAACCCCATGAGCAGCCCCTATATTCTCATTCTGTATTATTCCAATCATGGTTCGGTCGCCAACATGGCCGCCCAGATTGCCCGGGGCGTGGAAAGCATCGAGGGTATAAGTGCCATGCTGCGAACCGTACCCAAGGTGTCAACGGTCATCGAAGCCAGCGAGCCGGCTGTACCAGATGAAGGCGCGATTTACTGCAGCGAGGACGACCTGGCCAACTGCAGCGGTCTTGCTCTGGGCTCACCGACCCGTTTCGGCAACATGGCAGCAGCCATGAAATATTTTCTCGACGGTACCGGCGCGCAATGGATCAGTGGCTCGCTGGTCGACAAGCCGGCAGGCGTATTCACCTCCACTGCCAGTCATCATGGCGGCCAGGAAAGCACGTTGTTAAGCATGCTGCTGCCTCTGCTGCATCACGGCATGCTGTTTTGCGGCCTGCCTTATACGGAAGCCGCACTCAATGAAACACAAAGCGGCGGTACGCCCTATGGCCCTACCCATGTTGCCGGCAGCGGCAACAGCACGACATTGTCAGACCATGAGGCCACACTGTGCCAGGCTTTAGGCAAACGGCTTGCCATGACCGCCCTCAAATTAACGTCATGAGCACTCAGGCAGGCAGTGCACTGGCCGCTCGGCTCGGCCTGGTTAGCACGGTACTGTTGATTCTGCTGTTGCTGATCATCAACCTGGCCCGCCCGGGTTTCAACGTTCTCTTCCTGCTCGTGCAGTTGCTGCCCTTGCTGCTAACCCTGCCTGGGCAATTTCGCGCCACGCCTCGCACTTACCAATGGCTGTGTTTTGCCGTACTGTTCTATCTAACCCAGGGCATCCTGCTGGCCTTCACACCCGGCTGGCTGCTGGCTGGAGTGGCAGAAACGCTGATTTGTCTGGCCATCTTCGTTTCCGCTATCATTTTTATTCGCACTGCAATCAAGGCTGCCCGACAGCAAGCCAGTCCCTGAACCGGCCCGGGCGACCCGGCTTACCGGCCATGACAAGACCATGACAACGATCCCAGTCAATCAGGTGACGGTTTACACGACGGTAGATTAACCGTGCTGATTGTCACGAACTTTTCAGGCTTTAACACGGCATGCAACGCATATGAACAAACCAACCAGCACACCGGGCAAATTCCTCCACGGCCTCGCGAGTATCTACCGGGGTTTCAGGGCGATTGTCCTTAATGGCCTGTTCCTGGTTGCTCTGCTGATTGTGGTCGCCTCGCTCATCGGACAGCCGCCGGTCACCGTCCAGAACGGCAGTGCCCTGCTATTGGACCTGAATGGCGTGCTCGTGGACCAGCGCACCTATGTGGACCCGCTCAGCACACTGATGGCGGATTCCCTGGATGCCGATGTGCCTCGGGAAATCCTGCTGCAGGATGTGCTTGATGCTATTGATTACGCCGCTAAGGATCCCGCTATTTCCAGCATTGTGCTGATTCCACATGATCTTGCCGGTTCCGGCTTTTCCAAGCTGCAGGATATCGCCGCGGCTCTCATCAGGTTTCGTGACAGTGGCAAGAAAGTCTATGCCTATGGCGACAATTACAGCCAGGGGCAGTATTACCTGGCCGCCCACGCCGACGAAGTCATTCTGAACAACATGGGCAGTGTCAGCCTGGAGGGATTCAGCAGCTACCAGTATTACTATCGGGAAGCCCTCGACAAACTCGGCATCAACGTCCACATCTTCCGAGTGGGCGAATACAAGTCCGCCGTGGAACCGTTCGAACGCAACGATATGTCAGCGCAAGCCCGGGAAGCCAACAGCGACTGGCTTGGTGATCTCTGGCAACTCTATCTTGCCGATATCTCCGCAGCGCGCGCGGTCGAGCCTGGCTTCTTTCATGCCCTGATCAATAATCTGGACCGTGAACTGGCCGATTTTGCCGGCGATGCCACGGCCCTGGCTCTGAACCGCAATCTGGTCGATACCGTGCTGAGCCGGGACGCCACCATCGACCACCTGATCGGAGAGATCGGCGCAGATTTCACTGGCGATGATTTCCTGAGCATCGATTACAGAAACTATCTGGCAGCGCGTGAGACGGCCTTTGCCAACCTGCAAAGCCAGGCTGGACAGATCGGTATCATCGTTGCCAGCGGCACCATTTATGATGGCAGCCGCGAAGCCGGCGAAATTGGCGGTGACAGCCTGCAGCGCCTGATTCGCAAGGTCCGTGAAGATGACCGTATCAGCGCCCTGGTTCTGCGCATCGACAGTGGCGGTGGCAGTGCTTTTGCGTCCGAAATTATTCGCGATGAGCTTGCCGGCCTGCGTCGCGACGGCAAGCCTCTGGTGGTATCCATGGGCAGTGTGGCGGCATCGGGCGGCTATTGGATCGCGACACCGGCCAATGAAATTTGGGCCAGTGCCAGTACCATCACCGGTTCCATCGGCATCTTCGGCCTCTACCCCACCTTTGCAGACAGTTTTTCCCGCCTTGGCCTGAATACCGACGGGGTTGGCACCACGGACCTTGCCGGTGCCTTCATGGTAGGCCGGGATTTGCCGCCACTGGCCGCAAATATCTTGCAGCAACAACTGGAAGACGGTTACAACCGTTTCATCAGCCTGGTGGCCGAGAGCCGCAACATGAGTCTGGAAGCCGTGGATGAGATTGCCAGGGGACGGGTGTGGTCAGGTGCTGATGCCCAGGCCCTCGGGCTGGTTGATCATCTGGGCGGACTGGACAATGCCATCGCCGCCGCGGCGTCCCTGGCAGGACTTGAGGACTACCGGACGCAGCTGATCGAAGCGCCACTGACTCCCGGTGAACAGTTGCTGCAAAACCTGGCCGGCAATTCCACATTACAATCCTGGCTGCCGCAACAGCCCATGTCGCTGCCGACAGCCCTGCCCGCAACAAGCGCGCTGGGTCGCTTTTACCGGCGCCTGAATGCCGACCTGCGCGCCCTGGTACAGTTCAATGATCCGAAAGGGCTCTATCTGCACTGCCAGGAATGCCAGGGCACCTTCTCGCCCTGACGTCTGTGGCTTCTCAGTCCCAGCCCATCACCTTGCGTACAAACGGCAGGGTCAGTTTGCGTTTTTCCGCCAATGACAACTTATCGAGTACCGTTATCACGTCGAGCAGACTTTGCAGATCCCGGGCATGGCGGTTGTAGATGTACTGCAATACTTCATCCGGCATGTCCAGCCCCCTTTCCTGCGCCCGCCCGGACAGTGCTGACAGTTTTTCCTCATCCGCCAGTTCATGCAGCTGGTAAATCACTCCCCATGTCATGCGCGACGCAAGATCTGGCAGGGCAAAATCCAGCCCCCGTGGTGAACGGTTAGCGCTGATCAGCAATTTCACGCCGGCATCCCGTGAGCGATTGAAGAAGCCGAACAGGGCTTCTTCCCAGTTCTGCTCACCCACCACCAGGTCAATGTCATCCAGGCAGACCAGGTCCATGTGATGCAGGCTGTTGAACACATCCGGGCCGAATACCTTGATTCTATGCATGGGCAGGTACAGGGCCTGAAGACTGTCCCGAGCTTCAGAGTCCGTGCACACGGCCTGCAAAAGGTGACTTTTGCCAACACCCTCAGCCCCCCAGGCAAACACCACGGGTTCATCAAAGGTCTCGATCTGTTTCAACAGGGCAAGCAGTTCCGCATTCCAGGCTGTTACCAGGAAATTGTCGAAGGTGAATTTTTCCGAAACGGAAAAGTCGAAAGGCAGCTGGGGAGAAAAGTTCATGCGTTGGTCATTAAAAACCTCAGCTACCGATTCCAGAGGTAGCTCAAGTAGACCTGGTTGTCTTCACGCACCAGCTCACCGGCAGGTTGCAGGTTACGATTCAGGGCTATGGTTTCTACCAGCTGGCGTAACTGGCCACCGGTGGACAGGCGCAGTTCAATAGTCTGATCCTTCACCCGGGCGATGCGCAAGCCGTTGACATCGGTCAACTGGCTGACGTAATGGAGCAGACCGGCGTAATCCTCAGCACTGCGGATGCCCTCAACGGTGAGATTGACTTCCATGTTACTGTCGGTGCCTGACAACAGGACCGCGTAATACCCAGCCAGTTCATCAGCGGCCAGGGCGACACTCTGCTGAAGAAAACTTTCCAGGGGCTCCTCGAATGCATCCAGCTCAAATACCTGCCCTCGGAACAGGTAATTGCTCTTACCCAGCACATCACCTGCCACCGTCCTGAATACCCGCACCAGTAGGATACTTTCACTCTGGTAGCGCGCAGAGGCCGCCAGCAGCGCCTCGGTATTCATGTCCCAGACATCATTGGCCGACACCGCCCGCAGGTCTTCAAAATCCAGAATCGGCAGTAGCAGAGGCAGGCCGCGATTGCGCGCCTCTGACGCCAGCAGGCGCTGGATTGTCGGATAACCGCGGGAACTTGTTCCCAGCAACTGGCGCACACCCAGCTCGTCCTGGACTACCAGCCAGAGCAGTGTATAGGGTCTGTTACCCGGCCAGAGGGGAATGCCGGCACCATCAAGGAGCGTCAGCACCTGCGGTTCGAAAAACGACACACTGAGCTCAATCGCTAAGGTGCTGCCGTCATCGGTCTCCAGGTTGACGGTTCGATACGACCAGGTGTCCACGTAGTCATCAGCATTGACCAGCGCACGGCGGATGTTCGGCTGGTTGTAGATAGCGCTGTCCCCGGTCACTTTTAGCAGCACCTGGCGCAAGGCATCGGAAAACGCCCTTTGCCGTTCGCGTACATCGTCGCGCGAGTTCACCGTCACAATGCCCTGGTACAGCCCCGTCACTTCAATCGCACACAGCGAAAATGGCAGTACTGGCAGCACGAAAAACAGGGCTGCTAAGGTACCGTTAAGGCGACGCTTGAGAGGATTTTTTACTGAAAAATCAAGGCACTTCATGGCCGCCATCATAACTGATAACTGGACGAACAACCATTAGTTCACTACCATAACCGGCAATCAGGGAACCCACGGAAGTGATTGTTTTCTAAACAAATATGAAACCGTCAACTGACATTGAAATCCCCTGCAACCGCCTCTCATCCTCGCGTTGGTTTCTGGCGGTCCGGTGTCTTGCCCTGGTGAGCGGCGCACTGCTCGTCTCTGCTACCCGGGCCGCCCCCCCGGCTCCCTTTGCTGCCGAATATGAAGCCCGCTATGGCGGCTTCAAGGCCAGCGCCATCCGGTCCCTAGAACACCTGGCAGACGGCGAAATCCAGATGGAAACCATGCTGGCCCTGAAACTGCTTGGCAAAACCATCAGTCGCGTGCATGAAGTCAGTTCCCTGGTCACGGACAGTGACAGTGGTGCGTTGCGTCCCCTGAGTTACAGTTTTGACCAGACCGGGCTGGGCAGTCGCAGTCGCTCCGTGGTTTTTGACTGGGATAATGCCGCCGCCGTGGCCCAGTCTGGACGCGATGAAAACATCATTGTCCTGGACGGCGTTGCCATGGATAACCTGTCTGCCTACCTGGCCCTGCGTGAACAGCTCCTGGCCGGCAAAACAGAGATGGCTTTCCAGGGTATCGACAAGGGGCAACTGGAAGAATTTCATTACCGTGTTATTGGCGAGGAATTGCTGAAAACTGACGCCGGTGCTTTCCGTACGGTGAAACTGGAACGTGTTCGTGATGCATCCAGCCACCGCACCACGGAAATCTGGCTGGCGCTGGACTGGGACTACCTGCTCATCAAACTGGTGCAGAAAGAACCCGGCTCCAACACCATCAGCCTGGAACTGACCAAAGGCGCCGTCGACGGCAAACCTGTCCTCGGCTCGGAAGACGCCTAAGCGCTAACCGTCCTGCCCGGTCTAATAGTTTTATCAGTGCTTATCCGCCGCGCCGAAAACCGAGGCCACCAGCTCCGCATGCTGCACCAGATCCTCCGGTATATCGATATCCGGCTGGGCCGGCAGCTCATGCCAGTCTAAGGCAGCCTGTTGCAAACGCGCCCGGGTCTGGGACATTACCTGTGAAGTGCCCCAGTCAATGCCCGTAAACAGCGCAACCTGCGGCTGACGCAAACCCACCAGCACATAACCGCCATCCAGAGCTGGGGCAAACACCGCATCCTGTCCAGCGGCAAGCGCGGCGAACGCGGCTTCGAGGGTCAGGGCATCGAGTCCGGGACTGTCACAGCCAATAAGCACTGCCTGGTCATGCCCAGCCAGCGCCTCGGCCAGGGCATAGGCCATGCGTTTGCCGATATTGCCGTCACACTGCGACAGCACACGACCCTGAAAGGCTTTTACCGCAGGATGTTCCGCATCCCCGAGCAGACTGAGATGGCGCGTTACCTTTGGCATGCTGTTCACCAGCGCGACCTGGTGTGCCAACATGCGCGTATAGAGTGCCAGGGCCCTGTCAGTGCCGAGACTGGCAGCCAGCCGGGTTTTGACCTTGCCCGCTTCGGGCGCGCGGGCGAACAGGATGAGGCAGCGCCGTTCACTCATGGTCAGGGTAGTAACGCCGGGCCAGCTGATGAGGATCGGCACCAAGAAAATAAGCCAGGCGCAGGCGCCACATCAGCAGCACCGTGCTGACTACCCCTTGCTGCTGCCAGCGCCTTGCTGACGTGACCAGTCGGTCTGGCAGGCAGACCGGCCAGGACAACCGGCGCAGGCTCTTGCTCAGCGCCACGTCTTCCATCAGGGGAATCTCCTGATAGCCATCCACCTCGTGAAAGGCCTGCTTGCGCACAAAGAGGCCCTGGTCTCCGGTTGCCACACCGGAGAGGCGGCTGCGCAGGTTCATCATGAAGGCGATGGCCGCATAACTGATGCCGGCGGCATCCAGGCGAACATTGAATCGCCCCCAATGCCGGTCTGGCCGGGACAGCGCCGCCAGGATGGCAGCAACCGGATTGTCCGGCAGACAGGTATCGGCATGGAGAAACCAGAGAATGTCATGGCGCGCAAATTCGGCACCGAGGTTCATTTGTAGGGCGCGCCCTCTGCCGCCGATCATGAGCCGGTCTGCCAATGGTCTAGCCACCGTCATGCTGCCATCGGTACTGCCACCATCCACCACCAGAATCTCATGCCCTTCCGCACGTAGCGGTTGCAACACCGGTAATAACGCCGCCAGGGCATCGCGGTCATTGAAGACGGGAATAATGATGGACAGTAGTGGCATGACTGGCGTCAGGCGTAAAGAATGTGTCAATCGTTGAGGGCGCCACCACAGCTGCTGCCCTGTCCGGCCGTACAGCCATAGCAATGCTCACCCACGGCAATGGGTTTGCCGGTCAGGTCATCGTCGAGCAGGTCGCGCAGGTGTGGTTTGGGCCTGCTGCTGGCGACCAATGGCAGATTCAGCATCTGGTTGAAGTCGCAATCATAGACATAGCCCTGGTAATCAACACTGATCAGGCTGCGACACATCACGGTTTCCAGGTTGGCGGCCGCGTAATTGTCTTTCAGGATGCCCATGTACTTGTTATACAGCCCCTTGGCCAGCAGCATGCCACCGAAGCGGCTGATCGGCATGTTGGTGATCGTGAACAGCTGGTTGAACACGATATCAAACTTTTCCGCCAGGATACGTTTGTAATCGGCCTCCAGGCCTGCCTGTGGCGGCGGCAGGTTCAGGTCGATCGGGTTGTAGACCAGGTTCAGTTGCAGGTGTGGCTCGCGGCCATAGCCTAGCGCGTTGAGCTTTTTCAGCGCCGTGATACTGCCATCATAAATGCCCTTGCCGCGCTGCTTCTCCACATTCTCTTCCAGGTAGCAGGGTAATGAAGCGGTGATGGTGACACCGTTTTGCGCCAGGAAATCTGCCAGATCTTCATAGCCAGGCTCCAGCAGAATCATCAGGTTGCAGCGATCGATGACCTCTACCCCCAGCTTCCTCGCTTCCGTGACCAGGTAGCGAAAATGGGGATTCATTTCGGGTGCACCGCCCGTCAGGTCAAGCAGTCGAATCTGTTTACGCCTGATGTACTCCAGCACCAGTTCGACCACCTGAAGGCTCATCAACTCCTTGCGTCGCGGGCCGGCATTGACATGACAATGGGTACAACTGAGGTTGCACAAATAACCCAGATTGACTTGCAGCGTGTCCATCTGGCCACGGGTCAATGCCGGAAAATCGGTGGTCAGCAGTAATGGTCGGGTATCAAGCATGGGTTTTGGATAGTCGTAGCCGAAAATGAAAGCAGGTTACCGCGGTCAGATAAAAAGACCTCCAGTTGCCTGGTTTGCTTGCATCACGCAACGGGCCTGTCGTGGCTGGCCATTGTACGGGAAAGCCCGATCACGTGACAGCCGCCCCGATTTCGCCTGAGTGCCGCGGCACGTTAGAATAACGCCATGAATTCTGCCCTGGACCTGAAAAAACTCGACGCCCTGGATTTCACCTCATCGTACGTGACTGACCTGCCCGGCGATCCCATCCGGGAAAACTATACCCGTCAGGTCCCTGCAGCCTGCTATTCGCTGGTCGCACCGGCCACCTTTCCCAAGGCCAGCCTGATTGCCTGTTCCCGCGAGATGGCCATGACACTGGGCATTGACCCCAAAGAGTGCAATACCGACTTTTTTACCGAAGTCTTCAGCGGTACCCGTGCGCTGAAGGGCATGACCCCCTACGCCTGTTGTTATGGCGGCCACCAGTTCGGGCACTGGGCCGGCCAACTGGGCGATGGTCGCGCCATCAACCTCGGCGAAATCACCGCGCCAGACCGGCAACGCTGGGTGCTGCAACTGAAAGGCGCAGGGCCGACCCCCTACTCCCGCTCGGCTGACGGCCTGGCGGTGCTGCGTTCCTCCGTGCGCGAATTTCTCTGTAGTGAAGCCATGCATCACCTCGGAGTACCCACCACCCGGGCTCTGAGCCTCATTGGCACTGGGGAGTCGGTGGTTCGTGACATGTTCTACGACGGCCATCCACAGCGGGAGCCCGGTGCCGTGGTTTGCCGTGTCGCCCCGACCTTCACCCGTTTCGGCAGCTTCGAGATTTTCACCGCACGCCAGGAAACCGATGTGTTGAAACAACTGGCGGACTACACCATACAACGCGACTTCCCGCACCTGCTCCAGGCCGGCCAGACGCCTGACAAGGACACCTATGTTGCCTGGTTCCATGAAGTCTGCATGCGCACGGCCGTGATGATCGTGCACTGGATGCGCGTGGGCTTTGTCCATGGCGTGATGAACACCGACAACATGTCCATCACCGGGCTGACCATCGATTACGGTCCCTACGGCTGGCTGGAAAACTACGACCCGAACTGGACGCCCAATACTACGGACGCGGAAGGCCGCCGCTACCGTTTTGGCAACCAGCCCATGATCGCGCTGTGGAACCTTGTCCAGCTCGCCAATGCCCTGTACCCGCTGATCGGGGAAGCCGGGCCGCTGGAGGCCACCCTGCAGGAATACAAGCAGCGCTATGAAGCAGACTGGCTCAACATGATGCGCAGCAAACTGGGGCTCAGTGAGCCGCACCCGGATGACGAACCCCTGATTCTCGACCTGATTACCACGTTCGGGCTGACGGAAACCGACATGACCCTGTTTTTCCGTCACCTGGCTAAATTGCGGCAGCAGGATAAGGCGGAATCCGCACTTGAACGCATCACCTCGGCCTTTTATGCCGAAGCCATAGGCTCGGAAGCTGAGGCAGGATTCCTGGCCTGGCTGCAGAAATATCTGGCGCGCCTGACGCTGGAAACACGCACAGACGAGGCCAGACGTGATGCCATGGACCAGGTGAATCCACTGTATGTCCTGCGCAACTATCTGGCGCAACAGGCCATCGACAAGGCCGAATCCGGCGACTACAGCATGGTGCATGAACTCATGGATGTGCTGAAACAGCCCTATACCGAACAGGCCGGCAAAGCCCACCTGGCCGGCAAACGCCCGGAATGGGCCCGTACCAAGCCGGGCTGTTCCATGCTGTCCTGCAGCTCCTGATCCCATCAGCGATATCAGAAATCGACTGTCTGGTTGTGACATCCTGCAAAAGTGCCCAGTGCTACCCTGTTGTGGGAGTATTTGCCGCCGTTATGATCCGTGCCTTGCTCAACACTGCGGTGGCACAGCTGGATAGGTTTACACTTGGTCAATTCCCTCCCCGCAACGCGCTCACAAATTCCTTGTCGTGACCTGCAGGTCCTTGCGGAATCATTACCCTAGAAGTGCGCAGCACTTCCAGGGTGTGGTAGTATTTGCCGCCGTTATGACCCGTGCCTTGCTCAACGCTCCGGTGGCACAGCTGGATAGCGCGGCCCCCTCCTAAGGGGCAGGTCGCAGGTTCGAATCCTGCCCGGAGCGCCAATTTTTAAATCATCCCACTGCCTTTGCCCGGCATACGGTGTCCACCGTGATGCACTGCCAATAGTCGGGTTCAGGTGGCCACAGACCTGATTTTTCCGTTCAAATTGTTTAGTATCCGAATACAGATGTATTACAGATTATCTGCCCATGTCCGCCACCATTATCCCGTTTGAACTACCCCGCAACGAAGCGGTGATGGCTGTTCACAGCATCATCCCTGAAACTGCCATGACCGCAGATTTCCTTGGGACCGAACGTGAAAGCCACGCCATCCAGATCAGCCCTGACGGCCTCATGCTGACCGTGGGCTACTCGATCATGGAGGCCAGCGAAGTCTGGATTACCAACCGTCGCGGGCAGACAGCCGAGGGCATCGTCATTGCCCAGGACTACGATTCCGGTATTGCCGTGATTCGCCCGACGAGCAGCCTCGGCAAGGCCTATCTGGATACCGATGCGCACGACACCGTGCATATCGGTGATCGCGTCGAAATACTGACCAGTGAAAACAGCAAGGCCATGAATGCCGCGATTTTTGCCAAGGAAGAATATGCGGGCCGGTGGGAATACCTGCTTGAACATGCTTTCTACACCATACCGCTTTGTGAGCACTGGTCCGGGGCGGGCCTGCTGAACAAGGACGGCAAACTCGTGGGTCTCGGTTCGCTGGCTCTGGGCCTAAAAGGGCCAACCGGTGATATCGTGCCGGGTAATCTCTTCATTCCTACCGACCTGGTCATGCCCTATCTCGACCACATGACCGCTTACGGTCAAAAACCCGGCGCACTGCGCCCCTGGCTGGGCACACTGATCGAGGAACATGATGCCGAACTCTGTGTTGTTGGTCTCTATATTGGCGCACCGGCTGCCCGCGCCGGCATTCGCACCGGTGACATCATCCTGTCGGTGGATTCGCAACCGGTATCGTCGATGGCCGGCTTCTTTCGTACGATCTGGCATTACGGCCCGGCCGGTACCCGCATTCCGTTGACGCTCAAGAGCGGCGACAGCACCCGCGAGGTGCTTCTGGATACCATAGATCGCAACAGCTTTTTTGTTCAGCACGCCAACAATCACATACTGAATTAATTCGGATTCGAAGCTATGCGCATGCTTTCATGGAACGTTAACGGCATTCGTGCAGCCGTTGGTAAAGGATTTGTTGAAGCTATCAACGCACTGGACTGCGATGTCATTTGCCTGCAGGAAACCAAGGCCCAGGATGATCAAGTGGCAGCGGCCCTTTCTGCGCTTGAGGGTTATCACGTCTACAGCAACTCGGCACAACGCAAGGGTTATTCGGGTACGGCCATCCTGAGTCGGCAGGAACCTGCCTCAGTCATACCCCATATCGGCATTGACCACCACGATGAGGAAGGCCGTGTGCTGTGTGCTGAATACCCCGATTTCACCCTGGTGACCGTGTACACACCGAATTCAGGCAACGGCTTGCGTCGGCTGGAATACCGGCAGCAGTGGGACCGCGATTTTCTGGCATACCTGAAACACCTGGAAAAGAAAAAACCGGTAGTGGTCTGTGGCGATCTCAATGTCGCGCACCAGGAAATAGATCTGGCTCGCCCGAAG
>Ga0181558_10001313_pt1 | contig 23889 bp, 17 predicted proteins | sample 011ome_22_FD_133754 | JGI IMG/M metagenome (GOLD analysis project Ga0181558, IMG submission 133754) | Coastal salt marsh microbial communities from the Groves Creek Marsh, Skidaway Island, Georgia - 011507BT metaG (megahit assembly) | ecosystem: Environmental > Aquatic > Marine > Intertidal...
CAACCAATACTGCAGCGTCAGAAAATAAGCGCGCACGTCTTGCGCGGTACCGGGAATAAAACGTAACAACCGGGGCAGCCGTCTCAACATACTCATTTGCTGCGCACCCGCAGATCGACCGGTTTTGTCGCCACCCCCACGGAGTCTTTTCAACAACGCCAGGGCGCCGGTCGCCTCGCCGTCCATCTTAAAGCGACCCATCCGCGTAAGGCGCATGATCTCCGGTGCAGACATGCAGCAAATCAGCGCGTCACAAGTATCTCTGCGTGCCGAGAGTGCGCTGCGAACCGCCTCGATATGGGGTTCGAGAAACAACATGGTAACGATGATGATGTCGCCCTCGTCGATGGCCGACAACGTTTGCTCCAAAGAGGCGGGATCTCGATCCCAATCGGTCGCCGCGTGGCACGAAACCTGCAGTCCGGCGATGCGCCGTGACACGCTGGCTGCCGCGCGCGACCACGCACCACTGACGTGGTTATCAAGGGTGATCAATACCACCCTTGGCGCGAGGCTCGCTTCAGCGACTGAAGTGCGCTTTCGCTTCATAAAGCGTCTCGACATCGATTACCGATAAGCCCTGTTCAAGCGCAAAGTTTTCGGTGTTACGGCGTGCTTTACCGCGGACGAAAAAAGGTATTTTGCGCAACTCCTTTTCGGCAGATACCGCCCAGGCGACGGTGCCGGGCGCCGCCGGGGTGATCGACGCCACGTTGTCAGGCTGCTGCGCTCCCGCGCCCTCACCACCCAGATGCGATGGCACCGCGGCATCATTAAATTCGAAATCATCGCGGAACATGGTGAGCAAATGCTCTTCCAGCCCCATAATCAGGGGATGCACCCAGGTATCGAAAATCACGTTGCAACCCTCGAACCCCATCTGTGGGGAATATCGGGCTGGGTAATCCTGAACGTGCGCGGGGGTTGAGATCACGGCACAGGGAATACCGAGGCGCTTGGCAATATGACGCTCCATCTGCGTACCCAGCACCAGCTCCGGCTGCAATTCAGTGACGGCACGCTCAACCGCCAGATAGTCATCGGTAATCAGCGCTTCAAGACCATACTCAGTGGCCAACGCCCGCACATCGCGGGCGCGCTCTCGGCTATAGGTGCCCAGTCCAACCACCTCGAATCCCATCTCGTCACGTCCCATCCTATCCTCCGCGATATCGTGGGTACCGTCTGCAAAAACAAATACCCGCTTTCCGGTAAGGTAAGTTGAGTCAACGGAACGGCTGTACCAAGGGAGCCGACTTTCACCGACCGAGTCGGGATCAATATCCAGGCCCAAAACCTGCGCTACCTCGGCAATGAAGTCTCGGGTTGCCCCCCAACCCAGCGGCACCGTTTGAATCGTGGGCTGTTTAAATTGGCGTCGCAACCAATCACAGGTCAGATCGCCCACCTCGGGCGCCAAATTGATATTGGCGTCTGCGTCGGGGATACGTAGCAGGTCATGGGGCGTCGCACCCAGCGGGGCAATCACATTCACAAGCACACCCATCTGCTCAAGGAGACGCCTTACCTCGGTCACATCGTCGCGACAGCGAAATCCCAGCTTTGTGGGACCGATCAGATTGACAGAGGGTCTGCGGTTCGCAGAGGACGCCGAGTCCTCTTGACCGGCATCGCGCGCTTTTCCGCCAAGGAGCCCCCGCACCAACTGGTACAACGTCTCACTGGCTCCCCAATTTTCCTTGCGGGTGTACGCCGCCATCTCGATGGGGATAACCGGCGCTGTCAGACCTGCGCCCCTGGCAAGTGCACCGGGCTGATCCTGCAATAATTCGCCAGTGCAGGACTCGGCCACCAGCAGGACTTTGGGTTGGTAGCGCTCACACACGCCCTGAAGCGTCTCGATAACCATTTCCGCCGTGGAACTTCCCAGATCACGGGCTTGGAAGGTCGTCCAGGTGACGGGGGGGCGGCGCCCTTCGCGCTCAATCATGGTAAACAGCAGATCCGCGTAGGTATCCCCTTGCGGTGCATGCAACACCAGATGAACATCGCGCATGGAGGCGGCAACACGAATCGCGCCAACATGAGGCGGCCCCTCATAGGTCCATAAGGTCAGCTCCACGAACCCACCTCCAGCTGCCGCTCTCGCGCGAGTGGTCTTGCAAAGAGACCCGCCAGATCAGCCACCTGATCGAAGCCCTGAATTGGCGTAAATATCAGCTCAATCGACCATTTGGTTCTGAGGCCTTCTGCCTCCAGCGGATTAGCGATGCCCATGCCGCAGACCGTGAGGTCGGGCCGGCTGGCTCTCACCCGCGCCAAGGCAGAATCGAGATCCGAACCCTCAACCAACTTTACCCCTGAACCCAACTGCGACAATTCCGGCGTCATCAGCGCCTGATCCAGATACGGTGTTGCAACCTCCAGCAGAGACATTCCGCACTCGTCGCGTAAAAATCGAGCCAACGGCAGTTCGAGCTGGGAATCAGGGAGAAAATGGAGACTTTTGTCTGCAAGATTCTCGCGCACTCTGGCCAATGCCTTATTTGCCCGTGCAACGGGAATCGCCAGGGTCTCACTGACCGCATCGGCGTCCATTCCCCACTCGGCAGCCGCAGCCTGAAACCAAGCCAAAGTGCCCTCCACACCCAGCGGGTAAAGCGCAGGTATCACCTTCGCTCCACGTTTACATAAAGCCGAGACGGTATCGCTCACAAACGGTTGGGCCAGGAGCAGCCGGGTACCTGGTCCCACCGGGGGCAAATCGTCGGCCCGGGCCGCAGGGAAGAAATCAACGTCGTCGATACCCAACTGGGCGAAATGTCGACGGAACTGCTCCTCGACGATATCTGCCAGCGTTCCGACGACCATAAGCCGCTGGCGGCTCGACTCCAACTCAGGCAAATCGGGCACCATGCTGGCCAGACACTGATCCTCTCCTTGGGTAAAGGTGGTCTCGATACCTGAGCCGCTGAAGGCCGAAATTCGCAAGCGATTATTGTGATCACCTTGCAGCCGCATTGCCGCATTGGCGAGGTCCAGCTTGATGACCTCTGACGGGCAGGAGCCCACCAGAAACAAGCGCCTGATGTCAGGCCGTCGCGCCAGCAGTTCTCCCACGACGCGATCCAGCTCCTCATGGCAATCGGCCATACCGGCAAGATCGCGCTCTCCCAAAATGGCGGTTGCAAAGCGAGGCTCAGCGAAAATCATTACGCCCGCTGCCGACTGAAGAAGATGAGCACAGGTGCGGGAACCGACCACCAAAAAAAAGGCATCTTGGATACGGCGGTGCAGCCAAATGATCGAAGTCAGCCCGCAGAAGACAGCGCGCTCCCCTCGCTCAGTGCGAACATCCGGTGAGTCACTGGCTTCCGCTCGAGCGATCACCTGGCTCATGAATCCAGCGCTCCGTGCGCACCCAGTACGGTGTTTGCTGACGAGAGATCCATGGGTGCAGTTTGTTTGGCCGCCTGAAACTTGAGGAGAAACTGAAGCGCATTCACGACATAGGTTGCATAGGCCGCGAGCGCAATCCACATCTGCTCAGCAGGCGTTCCCCATTTCATCAGCCACATCACGACGTAGGCGGTGTGTAGCGCCATCACCAGCATGCTGACCACGTCCTCCCAAAAAAAGGCAGGCGCAAAGAGGTAGCGCCCAAATACCACTTTTTCCCAGATGGCGCCGGTGACCATGATGGCATAGAGCAGGGAAGTTTTGATGATGACCGAGACTGTCGCCGCCTCGAAGCCCACGCCATTCAATAAAAAATTAACGACCAGACACAGGCTGACGGCAAAAGCCAGAAACTGCAGCGGCGCGAGAATGCCCTGCACCAAAGTCCATACCGTGGCGTCGCGGCGAGCCCGCTCTGTCGGGGTATACAGCGTCGTTGGCGGCCGGTTCATTGCCGGCTGACTCGCGCTCATAAAAACCTCCAGCCACAGCCAAAACTGCGACGGTTATTGACTGATCCAGAGTAGAGTTAGCGCGTATAACTGTCAAACCTTTTTTACAATTCTAAATTTAATATTTTTAGACACTTAGCGGGCAAAAGGCCGTAGCAAAGCAGGCTCAATAAGGCCATTTTCACATTGGTGGCGTATTGACCATTTCGTACATTTTAGGAAATAGTGTCAACTTAGCGAGACACACAAGCGACTAAGAGGTTAAAAAGTGTCAACTTCCTCTCAAATTTCGAGCGAATCGCTTCTGGCGGGGCTCGCCGACCTGCAATTCACTCTGAATGATTCCCTTCGAATTGCCTCCATCGCTTCGGAATCGCCCCTGATGCGGGAATTGTCCCGCGACGCCCTGATTGGTAGACCCTGGCTGGAACTGGTCATTGAGACCGACAGCGCCCACGCGGCAAGCTGCCTTGAGTCCGCGGCGGAACAGCCCGGGGTCGCCCAAAAAATTGACCTCCGTTTGAGCATTGTTGCCGACCAGGAGCCAGTGCCCGTCAGCTGCTGGGTATGTAGCAACAGCGATGACGAAACCCTGCGCATCGCCTGTATCGATCTGCGCAGTGAAAGCAACCTGCGACAACAGCTGGTGAACGCCCAAAGAACACTGGAGCAAGACTATTGGAGCAACCGACGACTCGAGGCGCGCTATCGGCGCATGCTGGAGATGGTCGCCGAGGGATTCATTGTGATCGACGATCTGTCGGGGCGGGTGTTAGAGGCCAATGGCGTGGCCAATACCTTGCTCGAGCTTGACGACGGTGCACTGGTGGGTCGGATCTTCCCCGTAGGCCTCGATACCGATGGCGCACGAGCGCTGGTAGAACTTCAGCGCGAGGCGCGCAGCACCACCGGGGTTGTTCAAGGTCGTGTCACCACGGGCAGCGGTGAAGCGCTGGATGCCGGCGTCACCTGCCTGCGTCAAGGTAACGAGACGCGACTATTGCTCCGGCTGGCGGCGACTTCAGACGCAACCCAGAATGAAGGCATGGGCGATGCTAGCTTTCAATCCTCGCCTGACGGCATCCTGATTACCGATATCGCAGGCATGGTGCTCGCAGCCAACAGCGCCTATTTGGAAATGGCCGGCATTCAAGACGCGGAACAAGCTACCGGACGCCGGGCAGATCGGTGGCTGGGTCGATCCATCGTGGATCTCGATGTGCTGATGGGAAATATTCAACCTGACAGGCCGCTGCAACTGTTCAGTTCCGTTCTGCGAACTGAGTTTGGCACCCAGATCAACGTGGAGCTCTCTGCGGTGCAGATTGAGCGACTGGGCCAGTCTTCGATTCTCATGTTCATACGCGATGTGGGTCGCCGAATCGATGCCGATCAGACAACGGAGGTCCACCTACCTCGATCGATTGAGCAAATCACCGGGCGCGTGGGCCGAGTACCCCTCAAACAGCTGGTTCGCGAATCAACGGACGTTATCGAAGCGCTTTGTATCGAGGCCGCATTAAAGCTGACCCAAGACAACCGTGCTGCGGCGGCAGAGCTATTGGGGCTCAGCCGACAAAGCCTCTACACGAAATTACGGCGATTCGACATAGGAGACTCAGAAGATACGGTGGCTTGATCGGCGGCTGACTGACAGACAGACAGACAATTTAGACATTTCATCTGTAATTTAAAATTGACTTAGTCCCAATGGGCGGCGACTATGGGCCCATGGATCAGTCTGCCCCGGTCAGCGTAGCAGTTGGCAGGGCGTCACCGGGCGCACTGCTTGAACTCCTCAAGCCGATTACATGGTTTCCCCCCATGTGGGCCTTCCTGTGCGGCTGGATATCTGCAGGACCCAGCTCGAGTTTGAGTGGCTGGATGCTCCTCGCAGGCATCGCCCTGACAGGCCCCCTGGTCTGCGGCGCCAGCCAGATCGTGAACGATTGGTACGACCGCGAAGTCGACGCCCTGAACGAGCCCCAGCGACCCATTCCCTCAGGTCGAGCGCCCGGAAGAACCGCTTTGTGGTTTGCCATGATCTGGACGCTGATCGCGCAATCGTGGGCGATGAGCCTTGGACCCTGGGTCAGCCTCGCAACATTCATCGGTTTATTACTCGCCTGGGCTTATAGCGCCCCACCACTGCGACTTAAGCTTAATGGCTGGTGGGGCAACAGTGCCGTGGCGCTCAGCTATGAGGGTCTGGCCTGGATCACCGGAGCCGCCATTGTATTGGGGGGGGCGCTGCCGGACGGCCGAATACTGATGATCGCCCTCCTCTACAGCGTGGGTGCTCACGGCATCATGACGCTGAACGATTTCAAGAGTGTCGAGGGTGATTTGACCATGGGTATTCGCTCCCTGCCTGTGCAATTGGGGCGTGAGCGTGCGGCGTGGGTGGCCTGCCTCTTTATGTTGCTCCCACAGTTTGCGGTCATCGGACTCATGCTGCACTGGTCACTGCCCCTCTCCACGGTCGCCGTCACGGTGGTGGTGCTCGCACAGATACTGGCCATGAAAAAATTGCTGTCCGATCCGAAGAAGCTGGCACCCTGGTACAACGCCACCGGCGTATCACTCTACGTTTTAGGCATGATGGGGGCTGCCTTGGGTCTGGGGGGTTGGCTGACATGAGCGCACCGGGCTTACTCAGTTGGTGGCACATTATCCGCCTTGGCCTGATTCAAACATCGCTGGGCGGCATCGTGGTGCTCACCACCTCGACGCTCAATCGCATCATGGTTGTTGAACTGGCGCTTGCGGCGACCATTCCAGGCTTGCTCGTCACCATTCACCATGTCGTGCAGCTCGCACGGCCGCGCATTGGCTATGGCTCAGATATCGGCGGACGACGCACGCCATGGATCATTGGCGGCATGTGCACCCTCGGGCTGGGCGGCGTATTAGCGGCGTTTGGTACAACGTTAATCCCCGTAAATCATTGGGCGGGCTTGGCGGTTTCCGCCGTTGGATTTTTCGCCATTGGCGTCGGCACGGGCGCGACCGGCACCTCCCTACTCGCCCTGCTCGCCAAGCAGGTGGCACCGGAGCGGAAACCGGCGGCAGCGGCGTTGGTATGGTTCATGATGATCATGGGGTTCGCTGTGACGGCGGGTGTAGCAGGCCATTTTCTCGATCCTTATTCCCCTGAACGCTTGATGCAGGTGACCGCGTCTGTCTCTGCAATTGCCTTTCTGATTACCCTGATTGCGATCCGGGGAGTGGAGCGAACCCCAGCCATGGATGCGCAGCACTCCGATGCCAACGCAACTGGCGGATCATTCACCGAAGCGCTGCGAGAGATCTGGCAGGAACCCCAAGCTCGAATTTTCACCATCTTTGTGTTCGTGTCGATGCTCGCCTACTCCGCACAAGATCTCATTCTTGAGCCGTTTGCTGGATTGGTTTTTGGCAGAACCCCGGGTGAATCCACGCAGCTAGCGGGCATCCAGCACGGCGGGGTGCTGCTGGGTATGGCGGCCATGGCGATTTCAACGTTGTTATTCAAATCTCGCGGCGCACTCCTGCTACAGCTGTGGATTAGAGGCGGCTGCTGGCTGTCGGCGGTTGCGCTTTTTTTATTGTGCTGGGGAGGACTGCACCATACGGGCTGGCCTCTCGAAGCCAACGTCTTTTTGCTGGGAACCGCTAACGGCGGATTTGCCGTTGCCGCTATCGGCGGCATGATGGTGCTCGCGAGTCAGGGTGCAGAAAAACGCGAAGGCATTCGCATGGGGCTGTGGGGCGCTTCACAAGCCATCGCCTTTGCGCTGGGCGGTTTTCTGGGCACGGTTGCGGTGGATGTGACTCGCTACTGGCTCGACACCCCTGCGATCTCCTATGGGTTGGTTTTCGCCTGCGAGGGCATTCTTTTTCTGGTCGCGGCCTCGCTGGCCCGACACATCCACATCGCCAGCTGGGGGGGCCATCACCAGGACCTGCCTTCATTTGGCGACATTGCGCTCGCTGAGGCGGGTGATGGAGGCATGAGATGAGCAAGCAAAGCGCCGACTACGACACCATTGTTGTCGGAGGCGGCCCCTCTGGCGCCACGGCCGCCCATGATCTGGCGCGAAGCGGCCACAAGGTTTTAGTTTTCGAACGAGGTTTTCGCATCAAACCCTGTGGCGGCGCGATCCCACCCTGCCTGATGGAGGAATTCGAGATTCCCGAGCAACTTTTAGTTGCCCGAATCCGCTCGGCGCGAATGGTCTCCCCCCGGGGCGAAGCCGTTGATATGCCAATTGATGGCACCTATGTCGGCATGGTCGACCGGGATGAATTCGATCCATGGCTTCGCGAGCGAGCCCGTCAATCCGGTGCCGATATTGTTGCCGGCGTCTTCAAATCCCTGCGTTACGACGGCGATCAAATTTCGCTGACTTACCAAACCAAAGGCGACGATCCGCGGGTCGTTACCGTAACCGCGCGCAGCGTCATTGGCGCTGATGGTGCGCGCTCCGGGGTTGCGCGAGCCACTATTCCCGATGCCGAAAAGACGCCCTGGGTGCTGGCCTATCACGAAATTATCGAGGTGCCAGAAAATCAAAACTGGGCCACCTATGATCCTGATCGGTGCGATGTGTGGTACCAGGGACGACTGTCGCCTGATTTTTATGCCTGGGTGTTTCCCCATGGCGGCAATGCCAGTATTGGAGTGGGCAGCGCGCACAAGGATTTCTCCGCCAAGGCCTCTGTCGCCGCCTTAAGGGAGGATTGCGGTCTGACCGACGCGGTGACCAAGCGAAAGGAAGGCGCGCCAATTCCCATGAAACCCATGAAGCGCTGGGACGACGGTCGCGCAGTGCTGGTGTCGGGCGACGCCGCGGGCGTCGTTGCCCCCGCCTCGGGCGAGGGTATTTACTACGCCATGTTATGCGGGCGCTTGGTAGCCGAAGCGATGCAGGAATTTCTTGCAACCGGTGACTCGCGGGTGCTGGGGCAGGCGCGCAAGCGCTTTATGAAGTTGCACGGCAAGGTGTTTTGGGCCCTGGGGCTCCTCCAGCGTTTTTGGTACGGAACCGATAAACGCAGAGAGAAATTTGTCGCCATGTGCAGAGATCCCGATGTGCAGAGCCTGACGTGGCAATCCTATACCACCAAAAAGCTGGTTCGGCGGCGTCCCCTCGCCCATGTGAGGGTCTTCTTTAAGGACCTCGCACAACTATTGGGGCTCGCCCGGGCGTGAGCGCATTATGGAATGGTTATCCATCCCGCGACTGATTGATTTCATCCTTCTAGCTATTGCGCTTGAGGCGCTATGGCTTGTGCACCAGCATCGGCGCCGGGAGGGAGCCGGTATACCACCCACTATTCTCCACATACTGTCGGGTGCCCTGCTCCTGATTGCAATGCGGTCAGCGCTCGCTGATTCCTCCCCCCTACTCACCGCCGTCGTTCTAGGGCTCGCCGGAATCTTTCACTTTCTGGATGTGCGAAAGGAATTATTCCCGGAGCGTTGATCTCTTCATAGCGGTTTCACCCTTTGAGGCACGGGCTCGAAAGGGGTTAATCTTCTGGAGGCCACGACGCGTATCTCAAAGGTCAAGGCGTTACCGATAGCTCCGCCTCACTTTCCAGCTTGGAGTTTGTTGTTTTCTAAAATACGGCGGGCCAATACAAAGGTCGTGCGCAATTAAAAAAACTTTGGAATGGACTGTGCTTAGAACAAACGCTTTACGATTTTTCCCTGATGATCTACTTCCCCAGCGGAGTCATGCCACATGTTCGTAACTGATCAGCTTGCACCGCTCCGATTTATCAACCTGCATAAACGAGGCTACGCGACCTTCGGCGGGCGCATTGCCGCGCTCTGCATAGTCGGTACCTGCCTAACCGCGGTCTCTACCGCATCAGCCCAACCCGTGATCCAACCAGGACCGCCAGGGGAAACCTCGCGCACGCTGAGCCCAGAGCAGGCGATTGCCGTCGCCAACACCAGCTACACGCAAAGTGACGTGCAGTTCATGCAAAATATGATTCCGCACCACCGGCAGGCCCTCGAAATGGCAGAGCTCGCACCCACCCGAACCAATTCCCCAGACATTCTGGAAATTTCGGGACGCATTGATGCATCTCAAAACGATGAAATTGCGTTGATGACGAAGTGGCTTACGCAGCGGGGAGAGAGTATAGAGCGGGCAACAAGAGAACACGATCATCACCGCATGCGCGGAATGGCTACGGCGGAGCAAATGCAGGATTTAACCGCTTCAGAAGGCTCGGACTTTGATCGCCAATTCCTTACATTAATGATTACGCATCACGAGGGGGCCATCGAAATGGTTGAGACCCTCATGGATCAGCCAGGTTCGGCCTATGACCCGGTTTTGTTCGAGTTCACCAACGACATCACTAAAGACCAGAACAAAGAAATCGAACTGATGCACGAACTCCTGCTCGGTCTTTCTGATGATCCCAGGGCGCAACTAGATTCTGGCTTTCACGACGCCGGTGAGGCGATCTGGAACCTTCGCAAAGTCGCCGTGCTCACCAAACCCGCGGGTTTTTATGATCCCGCGAACCCTGCCGAACTGCCTCCCGAGCGGTTTCTTGACTCCGACCCTGATGACGAAAACCAGCGCGATGACGCATCAAGCGAATCAAAAGGCCAACACGCCGCGCATGATGGACATCCCGCTGAACATGACTCACATGCTACCGACGCGGCATCGGCAAAAGACACTCCGATAAATGACGAACAAATTGACCTCACCGAGTCGATGAACAAGGAGAGCGCCGACGGCGATCCCGACAAGAGCGACAAGGAAGACGACGCCAAACCTGACCCGCGCTCACCCATGTTGAGCTTTTCGAATACCGACATCGCCTTTCGCGAAGACGTGATGGTGGCGGGAAGCTATCACGGTTTTAACATTTACCGGCTGAGTGACGACGGCACTCCCGCGCTAATGGCTTCAGTGGTATGCCCGGGTGGCCAGGGTGATGTATCGATTATCAATAATCTGCTGATTATGTCAGTCGAGGAGACGCGTGGCCGAGTCGACTGCGGCCTTGAGGGCGTAACAGCTGACGTAAGCGAGGAGCGCTTTCGCGGTCTTCGCATATTTGACATCAGCGATTTAACGCGACCACGTCAAGTCGGTGCAGTACAAACCTGCCGCGGCTCTCATACGCACTCGGTAGTTTCGGGGCCCGGCCCGGATGGAAAGCTGATTGTTTATAACTCTGGTACCTCGAGAGTACGGGACGAGGAAGAACTGGCGGGGTGCTTCGATGAATCGCCGGGCGACGACCGCACCGCGCTTTTCCGGATCGATGTTATAGAGATACCCGTCGACCAACCCTCCCAGGCACGCATTATCGACAGTCCAACAGTATTTGCCGACATCGAGACGGGTGCCTTGGCGGGGCTATGGCGGGGTGGTGATCATGGTGATGACTCTCAAAAAACCAGTCGCACAGACGAGTGTCATGACATCACTGTGTTCCCAAGCCTCAATCTCGCCGCGGGGGCCTGTTCAGGTAATGGCATCCTGTTCGATATCTCAGAACCGCGTTCACCCCAACGGCTGGACGTGGCAACCGATACCGGCTTCGCGTATTGGCATTCTGCCACCTTCAACAACGACGGGACCAAGGTGCTGTTCACTGATGAATGGGGTGGCGGCTCAAGGCCCCGATGCAGGGCTTACGACCCACTGAATTGGGGTGCCGATGCGATTTATGACATCGTCGACGGAAAACTGGTCTTCCAATCCCACTTTAAAATGCCCGCACCGCAGAGCGAAACCGAAAACTGTGTCGCCCACAACGGCTCTATCGTTCCGGTCCCCGGGCGGGACATTTTTGTGCAGGCCTGGTATCAGGGCGGGCTTTCGGTAATCGACTTCACTGACTCCAGCAACCCAATAGAAATCGCCTATTTTGACCGAGGTCCCATTGATGACGAGGACCTTGTTACCGGTGGCTACTGGTCGACCTATTGGTACCAAGGCCGCATCTATGGAACAGAGATCATTCGCGGCATTGATGTATTTGCGCTGGCGCCCAGCGAGTATCTCTCCGCCAACGAAATTGCCGCAGCAGAGATGGCCGATCAGGGAGGACTTTTCAACCCGCAGCAACAATACCCGGTCACGTGGCCAGCAGAACCGGTGATTGCAATGGCTTACCTCGATCAGCTGATTCGCGCGCAACCGAAACTCACCGAGACCTCAGCAGCCCTGTATGAGACACTGCAGTTGGCGGAGGTAACTCTCGCTTCGGGCAAGACCGATCCCGCCGTGGCAACATCCCTCGAAGAGTGTGCCTCTACGGAGGGATTATCGGCCGCCACCGCGCTGCAAGCATCGCTTCGAGCCATAAGCAAAAGGCTGACTGGTGGAATGACGGTGCCGCCACCTACGAAACTCATCAGCCGAGCAACACCCTAGGAGAATCCATGACGGACATCATTACCCCGGTCGAGACCTCAGGCTTTTATGAAGGTCAGAACCGCTGGGTAGCGATATCAGTCAAAATCATCGTCATCGCGCTAGTACTCTGGGCCTCTTTGGCTTCCGATGCTGGCGATATTTTGATGAACATTCAGGCCATTACCATCAGCTACTTTGGCGGCTGGTACATCTATGCCTCGGCGACCTTCATGGCCATGAGCTTGGTACTGGCAATCATGCCCCAGACCGCGGGTATTCGGCTGGGCTCCAACGACAGTACCCCCGAGTTCAGCCGCTTTGCCTGGTTTTCAATGATGTTTGGCGCAGGCATCGGCGTCGGCATGCTGACCTACTCTACTGCCGAACCGCTGGCACACTTTGCCAATAACCCCGATGTCATTTTGGGTACCACTACCGCTCTGGACCCTGACAACTTGGCGGCCGCCTACAAGTGGACGCTGCTCCACTACGGACTCACGCCGTGGGGATGCTATGCCATTGTGGGTTTATCTCTCGCCTATTTTTCTTACCGGCGAGACATGCCGCTCACGATTCGATCTCCCTTTACCGCTGTCCTCACTGCCAATATGGGCAGACAAGTGGGGGCCGTAGTTGATGCTGCTGCAATTCTCGCGACGATTATTGGCATTGGCGTCACCATCGGTTACGGCGTCAACCAGCTCGCCTTTGGTGCTTATCACATCACCGACTGGTCCTGGCTGATCAGCGACGGTAAACCCAGTCTGCTCTCACTGGCACTCGCCGTCATTCTCTTGACTTCAGCCGCGATGCTGTCGGCTTTGTCCGGCATCGGCCGCGGAATTCGCTGGTTATCCAATCTGAATATGGTGTTGTCTTGGCTGCTGCTCGCGATTTTTGTTGTATTTGGTGCAACCGCGTTTGCGGCAGAGATGTTTATCTCGGGCCTCAAGGCCTATCTGAGTGAAATACTTGCAATGTCGCTGACCATATGGAGCGACGGAGATACAAAAACCGCGCAGTCGCTCAGCGATTGGCAGTCTGCGTGGTCTGTATTTTACTGGGCCTGGTGGATTGCTTTCACACCATTTGTCGGCTTGTTTTTGGCGCGAGTATCGAGAGGGAGAACCATTCGGGAATATGTGGTGGGCGCTATACTGCTCCCATCGCTCATGTGTTTTACGTGGTTTTGCATCGTAGGCGGCACTGCGCTGGATCTTGAAATCAGTGGCGGCGCCAACGGTAGCATCCTTAACGCCGACCTCTCGGAGCAGCTATTCGCTACCGTGGACGCGTTGTTTTCAGCTAACTGGATACTGCCTATCGCGTCACTGTGCGTGGTGCTGCTCATCACCTACCTAGTGACGTCGGCAGACTCTGCGGTTTTGGTCATCAACACCATCGTCTCAGGTGGCGCACCGGACGGGGTACGGGCCCGACACATCGTGTTGTGGAGCCTACTATTGGGCAGTGTGATCATCACGCTCTTATTCGCGGGGGGTATGGATGCGCTGCGCTCGGTAATGATTATCGGTGCTCTGCCCTTTTCGGTGGTGATGCTATTCATGCTGGGGGCGTTGCTGTACGCCATCTGGGCTGATCATCTTAAGCAATGACTTTCAGGTTTACTCCGCGCGAGCAAAGCCAAAGACAGTGAGAGTCGCTACCCTAGATTAACCTGTATTACGCATACCCGCGGCGATGCCCGCCATGGTCACCATCAGCGCCTGTTGAATGAGGGGGTTGGCGTCGCTACGTGCGCGCCTGAGCAGCTCCGCCTGCAGCAAGTTAAGCGGCGCGGTGTAAATATTCCTGAGCCCAATAGACTGCTGCGCCCAGGAATCGTGGACCAGCAACTCGGGTGATCCAATAATGGTAAGTAAGGTAGCGATATCGCGCTGCAGTTGACCCCGCAAGCGCTCACCAACAGGGGCCAATTCAGCGTCCACCAGTAAAGCATCGTAGTGTGCGGAGATAGAGTGGTCTGACTTTGCAAATACCATTTCCAGCATCGACAACCTTGCTCGAAAGAACGGCCACTCCTGCAACATCTCTTGCAGCAGATCATGCTTTCCCTCATCAAGCGCCATCTGGAGTGCCTCACCCGCACCCAGCCAAGCCGGCAACATCAGACGATTTTGCATCCAAGCGAAAATCCAGGGGATAGCCCGCAGGCTCTCAATACCGCCACCTGTTTGTCGGCGCGCCGGACGGGAACCGAGGGGCAAATTTGCCAGTTCCTGCTCGGGAGTCGCTTGCCTAAAAAAAGCCACGAATTGTGAGTCTTCACGAACCCATCGACGATAGATATCGCACGACGTTGCCGCCAAAGCATCCATCAGCGTCCGCCATTCTGCCGTCGGCTTCGGTGGCGGCACCAGATTCGCCTGTAATATCGCGCTGGCATATTGTCCCAGCGTATTGACGGCGAGCGATGTCATACCCAATTTGGTACGGATCATTTCGCCTTGCTCTGTCACCCGTAGCCCTTGTGCCAGTGAACCGGGGGGCTGTGACAACAGCGCCTGATGCGCAGGGGCGCCTCCGCGCCCGATTGTGCCGCCTCGACCATGAAACAACGTCAAGTCAACGCCGTGGGCTTCACAGGTTTGCAGCAATGACTCCTGCGCGCGGTATTGCGCCCAGCCCGCCGCCAACATGCCAGCGTCCTTGGCACTGTCGGAGTACCCAATCATCACCATCATTTGGTTATCAATGCGTGCCCGATAGCTCTGATCCTGTAGCAGGGCGGCCACGACCGCAGATGCTCCCTGTAAATCTGCCAAAGTTTCGAAGAGGGGAACTACTTGCATGTCGAGTGAGCACCCGGTCGACTTCAACAACAGTTGAACCGCCAGAACATCGGAGGCGGAGGACGCCATGGAGATGATATAAGCCCCCAGGGCAGTCGGTGGCGTCTGCGAAATGACCTCAAAGGTGTCGATGACCTCCTGATCCTTGGCATCGAACACACTGCCGCTGGGTATCAGTGGCCTCGGGTTCGCCAGCTCTCCCCGCAACCAGACAAGACGCTGTTCCTCGGACCAATCGTTGTAATCACCGACGTCAAGTAATTGGGTAATGGCGCTCAAAACAGAGCGATGCCGGCTACTTTCCTGCCGTATATCCAGTTGAATGAGATACGGGCCAAAGCAATGCGCGCGACGCAGCGTGTCGCGCAGCGCACCCTGAGCCATCTCTACCAAACCGCAGTCCATTAAGCTGTCATAGCACGCCTGTAATGGCTCCAGCAGGAAAGCCCCAGTGAGGGATTCGGGCGCAGAAGCGCCCTGATTCAGCGCCTCCTCAAGCGCCTGTTTTTGTCGCAAAAGCACGACCAACAGCGGCTTTAAAATAGCGCGATAAGGCTCTCGCGCACCGGATGCGCGCTCGATCAGCGCCGGCGTCGCCGTGAAAGCCGACAACTCCTCGTAGAGCACGGCGATATCGGCGCTAAAAAGTTCACAGGCTTGCCACTGCGCCAGCAGCAGGACTTCCCTGGTCACCAGCGCCGTGACATTGGGGTTTCCGTCCCGGTCGCCTCCAATCCAACTGGACAGCGAAATCGGGCGCCAATCGGGCCCGCGGGGTATCAGAGAGAAATCGTCGCAAACGTGATCCACCTCTCTCATAAACTGTGGCACCGCATCCCAGAGAGAGTTCTCGATTACCGCAAAACCCCAGCGCGCCTCGTCGACTGGTGTCGGTCTGCGAGGTCTGAAGTCTTCGGTATGCCATATCTGCGAAATCAAATCGGCGATGCGGCGCTGGGTTTGCTGGCGAGACACTGGGGTGGCAGCGCTCTGATCAAGTTGAGCCAAGCAGTCACTCAGGGCTCTATGTTTGTGAATCAGGGTTCTGCGCGTAATCTCGGTTGGGTGCGCCGTCAGCACGAGGTCAATTCTGAGCGCGTCGATAGCGGCCTCGATGTCCGACGCCTTGGCTTCGGCCTGCAGCGCGTCGAGTGTCCTCGCTAAGACCGCGGTCGCCGAGAAATGCTCAGCACTGTGAACCGAAGTAGTGTGCTGTTGGTCTGCAATATTCGCCAAATTAAGAAACTGGCTGAATGCTCGAGCAATTGTGAGGAATTCCTGCTCTTCCAGTGACGCTAGCAACTGGTCGAGCGCGCTCCAAGTATCACTTTCCTGAGCCTCCTTGGAGCAAATGCGAATGTGCTCAACCCGTTGAAATAGGGTTTCACCTGCATTGTCCCGAATGACCTTACCTAACATATCGCCGAGTAAACGCACGTGGGCACGCAGCGGAGCGGTATTTACCGCTTCGGTCATGGTATCTCCTTGATTCGTATTGACCGCCTACGGATCTCCCGAGGGAAGACGGGTCGATTTCACACTGTCTTTAATCCGCGCCAAATGCGGCAAGATGCTCTCACCGCGGCGCAGGGTCATTCCGGTCGCCAAAACATCCAGCACGGCAAGTTGCACAATGCGCGATGTCATGGGCAAGTACTCTTCTGTGTTTTCCGTCACGCTCAAATTGATGCTGAGATGACTCGCGTCAGCCAAGGGCGAATCGGCCGAAGTCAATGAGACCACCGTGGCCTCTGTGGTCCTTGCGAGCTCGGCTGTCTCAACCAGGCTCGCCGTCCGCCCAGTGTGGGAAATGAAAAAGAATACATCCCCCACACCGCCACCCGCCGCCAACATGCGATGCATCAGGGGGTCTGTGCAGGTAGTCACAGGGACTTTAAACCGGAAAAACTTGTGCTCGGCATCCTGTGCAACCGCTGCCGAAGTGCCCAGCCCAAAAAAGTAGATGTGCCGCGCTTGCGCCAAATAATCGACGGCCCGCTCTATTGCGGCGAGGGGTAGCTGATCTCGCGCCAGCATCAAGGCTGTAATGGTGTTGTCAAACAGCTTGCGGGGGTAGGTATTGATATCGTCATCAAGCTCCACCGCACGACTGATATAACGCACGCCCGACACCAACGAGCGCGCTAAGCGCAGCTTAAAGTCTGGAAATCCCGTCGCGCCAAAGCGCTTGCAAAAGCGATTGACGCTGGGTTCGCTGACACCCGCGGCAGTCGCGAGCACAGCAATACTCGATCTGGTGGCAGCTTCTGGATCTTCGAGAATTGCATTGGCCACTTTCGCCTCAGACTTGTTCAGGTCAGGCAACGCGGCGCTCAACTGGGTCAGAAGGTTATTTTCCTGATTCATATTTCTGCCATGCCGTGTACTGACACAGAGTCCCCGCTAAGCAATCCGACGTCCATCCGCTTTCAGGCCCCTACCGGCTTGAGTTTAGCGATATTTTATGTAATAAAACAAAATAAATAACGAAAATATCGCCGTATTAGTGGTTTTTTTGTAATAAAACTACATACTGGGCGCAGTGTGATGAAGTTAACAGTACCAAGGATGAGTTAAACAGAGGCGTTTTGCCCTCAATGAAGGTCGGTGCGGAGGTAACTCAGATGATCAACGTCGCGATTAATGGATACGGGCGGATCGGGCGCAACGTGCTCCGCGCTTTTTATGAGCGACCTGAACTGCAGCAATCGATGCGGCTGGTCGCCATCAACGATCTGGGTTCTCCAGACATGAATGCCCATTTAACCCAATTCGACACAACCCATGGGCGGTTTCCCCAAGTCGTTACCGTTGATAATGGTGACATGCTAGTGGGGACCGATCGAATAAAAATCCTATCCGAGCGCGACCCGGCGCAACTACCTTGGGGCGAGTTGTCAATCGACATCGTCTTCGAGTGCACGGGATTCTTCACCGACAGGGAAGCGGCTCGAAAGCACATCACCGCTGGAGCCAAACGGGTACTCGTATCTGCGCCTGGTAAAGGTATGGATGCAACCGTCGTCTACGGTATCAATCACCTTTTGCTGTCGGGAGCCGACGTCATTGTCTCCAACGCGTCCTGCACCACGAACTGCCTCGCTCCTCTGGTCAAACCTTTGAGCGAGACCGTCGGTATCGAGCAAGGGCTCATGACCACCATTCACGCCTACACCAACGACCAAAGTCTGGCCGACGTGCATCACAGTGACGCCTACCGGGCGCGCGCTGCAGCGCACAGCATGATACCGACCAAAACAGGCGCCGCGGCAGCAATTGGCCTGGTTATGCCGGCGCTACAAGGCAAACTCGACGGCCTGGCGGTGCGGGTTCCCACTTTAAATGTATCGCTGGTGGATCTGACGTTCACTGCATCCCGCAACACATCGGCGGAGGAAATCAACGCGATCATGCTGCAAGCCGCCGAAGCTGATACAGCGGGCGTGCTCGCTTACAACACACAACCCCTGGTGTCGATTGACTTCAATCACAACAGCTTCTCCAGCAACTTTGACGCCAATCACACCCGCGTTAAGGGACGGTTGGTGAAAGTGCTGGCGTGGTACGACAACGAGTGGGGATTCTCAAATCGCATGCTAGACACGGGTCTCGCAATGGCGACCAGCGCGATCAAATCAAACATGGGAGTGGCCGCCTGAGGCGGCCCCTAACCGGTGAGTGCTTTGGGGGCGTCATGCCCCCGTTTTTTTGCCGCAGTCTGCCCTCGCTGGATCGCCAATCTAGACTGCCCCATCTGTGGGTCAGGCCTCGACAGTATCAGGGGGCCCACCAGCAATCGAAACCGGGTTGGGATGTAAAAGCACTGACGGGGAATCGCATCTCATCTCCGCTCTCAACGGCCTGCTGCAAAACCGTCTTTTTTGTTTCCCCGACAATGTGAAGCATGCCATGACGGGTATTGCTCAGACGATGTTTGGATAGTGATACCCGCGTGTGAGGGGCCGACGCGGGTCGAGTGATAAGCACGCCTTCATGTGTTGTCATACCGGCTTGCAGTTCGGCCGAGCAGGGGAAAAGCGACGCGGTATGCGCATCCTCACCCATGCCCAATAAAACCACATCGAACGTGGGCAATGCGGCAACAGCCGCAGACACACTCGCAATATCTGCTTCACCCTCCACAGACGCCGGGATGAGCGAGATAAACGCCGCGTCTCTTGCGTGTTGAGTCAGCAAAGACTCGCGCACCAAGCGCTCGTTGCGATCTTTATCATGGGCCGGCACCCAACGTTCATCCGCCAGTAACACCACAACCCGATGCCAAGCGATAGGTGTGCGGGCGAGCAGAGCAAATAAATTGGCGGGTGTGCTACCACCAGAAACGACCAAATAAGCTTTGTCGCGAGATGCCAATGCCGTCTGCAGTCGTTCTGATACCGCTGCCGCCAAAGCAGTATCCAGCGTTTGCCGATCGTCAAATACCTGCATATCAGGCATGCCAGCTTCGACCATCTCGATCAATGAGCAGTTCAGATTTACTCGGGCCCCAACTGCCCGCCTGGTAGGCGTTCACCGTCAGCTGACACTGCTCGCAAGCCGATATGAGCTGGTCGCACCAGCGCCAGCTCTCCTCGATCTCTTCCCGACCCACAAACAATGAGGGATCTGCATTAATGGCATCCAGAATCAATCGCTCATAAGCATCGGGGATGCGATCGATGTCCGAGTCCTCGCGGAAATCGAAGTTGAGCGTATGGGTCTGTAAAGACATCTTGTTCTTCAAGCTCTGCCGCTTTGAGACCATACTCATCTCTATTCCTTCGTTAGGTTGCAAACGGATGATCAGCCGATTGGGCTCAGCGGATTCCCCCTCACCGAAGATATGATGCGGTAACGCCTTGTATTGAATAATGATCTCCGTGACCTTTTCGGGCATCCGCTTCCCAGTCCGCAGGTAGAAAGGCACGCCCGACCACCGCCAGTTATCGACAAAGGCCTTAATGGCGACAAATGTCTCGGTATCGCTTTCAGGGTTTTGGCAGCCCTCCTCGTCCAGATAGCCGGGCACGGTGTCTCCATCGATGACACCCTGACTGTATTGGCCTCTCACCACATGATCTTTGACGTTGTTGTCATCAATAACCCGAAGCGCCTTCACAATTTTAACTTTCTCGTCGCGGATGCTCTCTGCCTCGAGTGAGTTCGGCGGCTCCATTGCAACCAGGCACAACAACTGCATGAGATGGTTCTGCACCATGTCGCGCAATTGACCCACACCGTCATAGTAAGTCCAGCGCCCTTCTATACCGACCTTTTCAGCGACCGTGATCTGGATATGATCGATACAACCCTGATCCCATTGTGAATTGATAAAGCGGTTGGCAAACCGCAGTACCAGTAAGTTCTGAACGGTTTCTTTGCCGAGATAGTGGTCTATTCGATAAATGTCCCGCTCATCAAAAAAGCGCGCGAGGGTCTCATTGACCTGCTTCGACGTCGCCAGATCCTCGCCTATCGGTTTTTCAAGGACAATCCGGCACGGCCCTGTCAGACAATTTTCCGCACTCAAATGCTCACAGATCGTGGTGAATAGTGATGGGGGAGTCGCCAAATAAAACAAACTCACCCGCGAATCATCTAGCCATGCCCGCAGACCGACAAAAGCGTTGGGCTGCGAAAAATCTGCGGTAATGTAGTCGATCCGCCTCACAAAGCGACGCCAAGCGTCGTCTTCAATGCCGCCGCGCAAATAGGCGTTCATCTTGGTTTTCAACTCACTTTGAAATGCGTCACTCTGCTGGTCTTGACGAGCAACTGCAGCAATTCTCAAATCGCCCGGTAATAAGCCTGCGACGTCGAGATGGAACAGCGCCGGGAACAATTTTCTGGCCGACAGATCCCCCGTGGCGCCAAAAATAATCAGGTCAACCTTGCTCACTGTGGCACCTCACTCCGTAACGCCCGTGACAGGTTGGCTGTATCACTGGCCAGTTTCTGAATTTGCTCCCACTGTTGCGCTGCGCAGAGAGACCGCGGTGTCAGCCACGAGCCTCCGACTGCCAGCACATTGTCCAATTGAAGATAGGCATCTACATTTTCGCGAGTAATGCCGCCCGTTGGCATAAAGCGCACCGATGAGAAAGGTCCTGACAGGGCGCGGAGCGCTGCGGCGCCCCCCGACGTCTCGGCAGGAAAAAACTTCAGCGTGGTGAAGCCCTCGTCCAATGCGCGCATCACTTCGGACGCCGTCACCGCCCCGGGCAGGAATGGAATGGAATACTCGGCAGCCTTGGAAAACAACGCTGATGTCATGCCGGGGGCAACGATAAAGTCAGCGCCGGCGTGCGCCGCAGCGTCAAATTGCGCGGGCGTGCAGACCGTCCCCGCTCCCACAGGCCTGTCAGAAAACGCTGCCTTAATTCTGCTGATCGCCTCGAGGCCCAAGTCGGTTCTCAAGGTAATTTCCAGCGCGGCAATGCCCCCTGAAAACAGTGCCTCCGCCAACGGCAACGCGTGCTCAATTTGCTCAATGACGACTACCGGAATCACCGGGCAAGAGAGCCCTGAGAGCAGGGAATCACTGGCCATCGTCGTCTCCTTCAACACACAACATGGCGGCACCCAACAGACCGGGATCTGGATGCGTCACCACGTAAGTGGCAATGCCACCATTGAAGTCGGCAAACCGGCCCTTGGCCAAAAACCGCGCCCTAAAATCACTTTTTCGCAGTAGCGCGATATATCGCGGCGATATGCCGCCCGCCACATAGATGCCGCCACGGGCTCCGAGGGTCAGCGCCAGATTTCCCGCCGCTGCACCGAGGACGGAAAAAAACGTATTCATGGTCTCAACCGCGAGTGCATCATCGCCAAGCTGCGCCGCTCCGCCGACCGCCTCGGGCACGAGATGAATCACAGGAAGAGCCCGGATATCCGCGAGCGCCCGGTAGATATTCATAATGCCCTCACCGCACAGGAGCCGCTCAATAGACGCGCGACCAAACTGCGCCCGCAACCGGGAGAGAATTTTGGCTTCGATATCAGTAATAGGTGCAAAATCGACATGGCCCCCTTCGCCGGCCACCACGATGGGCCTGCCGGCGGTGTCAAAAACGAGCGTCGCCACACCGGTGCCAGTGCCCGGGCCAATCGCCACCATGGGCTCGCCCTTTTGCACGCTGCCACCACCAATCGCTTCGAGATGCCGAGGCCCCAGCGCGGGAAGTGATCGAGCGACCGCCGCAAAGTCATTCACGATGCTGATGTTTGGACAACCCGTTTGCGCCGTAACGCTTTCCGCCGTCAAGCGCCAGGCATTGTTGGTAAAGCTAATTTCCGGCTGATCAGGAATCGCGGCTACCGCAAGGCAAATGCGCGCGAGTGTTGTGTTGGCGAGCGAGAGCTCGTGCCAGTCTTTCCGCAATTGTCGCAACACGCCGTCAAAGGACGGGAATTCGGTCACGGCATAACTGGCGATCGCCACCGGATTGACCTCCCCCGGCTCGGCAAAGGCGAAGCGGGCATTGGTGCCGCCAATGTCTGCCAGCAGATACAGAGGTCTCACCTTGTCAGGCGTGTCAGTGGCCATAGCTCGCCTTATCTGCCTGAAGCACCGCTGGCTCAGCAAGGAGCACATTCGAGGGCAAGTGGGGAAACAGCATGCTGGCACCGCTCTCTGCATCCGTCACATTGGTTCGACTCAATGCAAAAAGGCCGCGCCCCACCGTGTTATCACTGGCCGGACTATCGGCGCAGGTGCGCGATGCCAATAGCGCCTCATCAACCTCCAAGGTTAACTGCCCTGCCTTCACATCCAAGGAAATCTGATCGCCATCCTGAACCAGGCCGATTACCCCGCCGCTGGCCGCCTCAGGCGTAACATGAATAGCAGCGGGCACCTTGCCAGATGCCCCACTCAAGCGACCGTCGGTGACCAGCGCCACCGCGTGACCCCGGTCCTGCAGTACGCCAAGAATAGGCATTAACTTGTGAAGCTCAGGCATTCCATTGGCCGAGGGGCCCTGAAATCTCGCAACCACTACACAATCTCTATCGAGGGCACCTTGCTCAAACAGCTGCTTAAGCTCATCCTGATGAGAGATGACCACAGCAGGTCCACTAACCGAACCGTGGGTCTCGGCAAGCGCGGAGGACTTGATCAGGCATCTGCCCAAATTCCCCTCCAGCAGTTTGATACCACCCTCGGCAGAGAATGCCGCATCCACCGGACGAATGACGTCGGCGTCAAGGCTCGTATCCGGCGCGCTACGCCATTGCAATTGCTCGCCATCGAGATAAGGCTCAATGCAGGCATCACCGAGTTGCCCACCAAAACAGACCTTGGCATCGCCATGCATCAGCCCTGCCCTGATCAGTTCCTTGAACAGAAAACCTGTGCCCCCCGCCGCATGGAAATGGTTGATATCGGCGCTTCCGTTGGGATAGATGTGCGCCAACAGCGGGGTAACTTTTGACAGGCGATCAAAATCAGACCAATTAATCACCAAGCCCGCTGCCCGCGCCATGGCAATGAGATGAATACACAGGTTGGTTGATCCACCAGATGCCAATAGCGCAACAATGCCATTCACAAAACTTTTTTCATCAATGACGTGAGCGAGCGGCAGCGGTTGCCGGCTGGTGCGCGCTATTTTTGCAACGTGCTCTGCAGCGGCGCGGGTCAGGGCTTCCCGCAATGGCGTATCGGGATTAACGAACGCGCTGCCGGGCAACTGCAAGCCCATTGCCTCCAACACCATCTGGTTGGAGTTGGCAGTCCCATAGAACGTGCAGGTGCCTTGACCATGGTAAGAGGCCATCTCTGCGTCCAGTAACGCCGCTCGATCGACCTTGCCCTCG
>Ga0181558_10001315_pt1 | contig 23870 bp, 18 predicted proteins | sample 011ome_22_FD_133754 | JGI IMG/M metagenome (GOLD analysis project Ga0181558, IMG submission 133754) | Coastal salt marsh microbial communities from the Groves Creek Marsh, Skidaway Island, Georgia - 011507BT metaG (megahit assembly) | ecosystem: Environmental > Aquatic > Marine > Intertidal...
GCCACGGGTAATGCGTGTATTGTAAAACCTTCAGAAAAGGCACCTAAAACAATGAATTTGCTGTTTGAATTAATTCAACAGCTCGATATTCCAGACGGGCTAATTAGTTTGGTACATGGAGGCAAAGAAAGTGTGGACGCGCTCATCCAACATCCCCAAATTAAAGCCGTTAGTTTTGTAGGTAGCACCAATGTTGCCCGTTACATTTATTCTGAATGCGGCAAATATGGAAAAAGAGTTCAAGCCCAAGGAGGCGCCAAGAATCCGATCATCGTATTACCCGATGCAGAACTAGATCTCACTGCAAAAATTGTAGCGGATTCGGTGTACGGTTGTGCAGGTCAACGATGTCTTGCCGCCTCGGTAGTGATTCGTGTTGGGGATGAAAAGAATACGGTCAAAGAAGCACTCGTTGAGACCGTAAAATCCAAAGTAGTTGGATACGGTTTAAACGAAGGGGTTAGTATGGGCCCTGTAATTTCAAAAGAGAGCAAACAACGTATCACAGGGCTAATCCATCAAGGAACCGAAGAAGGAGCATCGGTATTACTAGACGGGCGAAACATAACAGTGCCCAAGTACGAAGGTGGAAACTTTATTGGACCTACCATTCTAGAAAATGTACCTGTAGATCAGTCACTCATAAAAACAGAAATTTTTGGCCCGGTTATGAGTCTGATTTCGATGCCCACTATTGAAGAGGCCATAGCTTTTATAAATAACGGAGCCTATGGCAATATGGCTTGCCTTTTCACCAGTAATGGGGCCCATGCAAGAGCCTTTAGAAATGAGGCTCAGGCCGGAAACATCGGAATCAATATCGGAGTAGCCGCCCCTATGGCCCAGTTTCCATTTAGCGGATGGAAGGACAGTTTCTTTGGGGACCTTCACGGTCAAGGAAAGCATGCTATTGAATTCTTTACCCAAACCAAGGTGGTAATTGAACGATGGCCTAACGAATGGTCAAGAAAATTTTAAGCTCATGATACACATCGCAAATGCTCCATGTTCTTGGGGGGCGTTAGAATTCGATTTAGAACAGAAATCAGAGCCTATTGGGTACGCTCAAGTTCTCGACGAAATGACCCAAACGAAGTATCAAGGCACCGAACTAGGAGATTGGGGGTTCATGCCAACAGATCCGTCAGCACTAAGATCTGCTTTAGTCATGCGAAATCTCGAGTTGGTAGGCGCTTTTGTTCCTGTTAATTTAAAGGATAAAACAAGTCATTCGGCGGGGGTTGAGCATGCGCTTAAGGTGGCACGACTCATGCATGAAGCAGGGTATTCGAACGCATTTATTGTTTTAGCCGATGAGAATGGGACAGATAGTGTTCGCACCCTTAACGCCGGAAGAGTGAAGAAAGATATGCAACTGAGTGAGGTGCAGTGGAATGTTTTTGCCGACGGATGCATGCGTATTTCAGAAAAGGTGCAATCCGCCTATCAGATGCGAACTGTTTTTCATCATCACTGTGCGGGCTTTGTTGAAACTCCAGATGAGATAGCGAAACTCATGCATCTCACAGATCCCTCACTTATGGGGTTGTGTTTTGACACCGGTCACTATGCCTTTGGCGGAGGTGACCCCACAGAAGGGCTTCAGCAATTTCAATCCCGCATTTGGCATGTGCACTTCAAGGACTTTGATCCGAAAGTTGCACAGCTTTCAAGTGCTGCGAATGGAGATTATTTTGATGCCATTTCTAAAGGGGTTTTCTGTGAATTAGGAAAGGGAGCCGTTGATTTTTCAGAAGTTAAAAATATCTTGGATCAACAGCAGTACAAAGGCTGGATTGTGGTGGAACAAGACGTCTTACCCGGCATGGGAGAACCGAAGGCATGCGCAGCCTCAAATCGAAATTATTTAACCTCAATCGGACTCTAATTATATGGCACTTAAAATAGCAATTGCAGGTCTAGGAAGAATCGGTCAAATACACCTCGAGAACTTATTGCAACTTAAAGAAATACAAGTAGTAGGGGCCACGGACCCCATTGAAGCTTCTTTAAAGTTTGCAGAAAGTAGGGGGGTAAAGTGCTATGATTCTTTTGATTTACTTCTCGATGAAAGTGGCTGTGAGGCGGTAGTCATTTGTTCACCCACTGACACCCATGCAGACTACACCATACGTACCGCCGAAAAAGGCAAGCATATCTTCTGCGAGAAACCCCTCGACCTCTCACTAGACAAGGTAAAAGAAGTCATAGCGGTTATTGAGCGCTATCAAACCAAGCTCATGCTAGGATTCAATCGCCGTTTTGACAAAGAGTTCATGAGCGTAAAAGAACAGATACTAAACGGCGCTATCGGAGACCTGCATATTGTAAGAATAACAAGCAGAGACCCCAAGGCACCTCCAGCATCTTACATCGCGCATTCGGGTGGTATTTTTCTTGATATGAGTATACATGATTTCGACATGGCCCGATTCATTGTAGGCAAAGAAGTTGTTCAGGTATATGCTCAGGGTGCGGTTCGAATTGACCCCGAAATTGGCGCAGCGGGAGACTTAGACACCGCTGTTATTCAGCTCACCTTCAGTGACCAAACCATCGCTGTCATCGACAACAGTCGTCAAGCAGTCTATGGCTACGATCAGAGACTAGAGGCTTTTGGATCTTCAGGAATGATTCGAGCTGAAAACAGGACGACAGATCGCCACGAGCTATTTACTGCAAAAGGTGTGCACAGTGCTTTACCCGAGTACTTCTTTCTTGAACGCTATGCCGAAGCCTACAAGACCGAAATGAAATCGTTTGTCGAACACTTAACCCAAGGCACCGCCACAAGCCCTAATGCTTATGACGGATTGGCCTCTTTGAAAATTGGCCTTGCGGCAAAACGTTCAATTGAAGAACAACGTCCGGTCCATTTAGATGAATTTAATTCCTAATTAAACCGCCTATGAAAACGATACAACTCACCACCGCACAGGCCATTGTTCGTTATCTCGGAGCTCAATACAGTGAACGCGATCAAAAAAGTCAACGCTTATTTGCAGGATGCTTTGGCATTCTTGGCCACGGCAATATTGCTGGAATGGGGCAAGCATTAGACCAAGAAAAATCACTTATCTATTACCAGAGTCGCAATGAACAGTCCATGGTTCATGCAGCAGCAGCCTATGCAAAAGTCAGTAATCGTTTGAGCACCATTGTGTGTACATCATCTATCGGACCTGGTGCAACTAATATGATCACCGCTGCCGCAGCAGCTACTATAAATCGATTACCCGTTTTACTATTGCCTGGAGATTTATTTGCAAAACGACAGGTCGCACCCGTGTTGCAGCAACTAGAATCACCGTATTCACAAGACATTTCGGTTAATGACTGTTTTAAACCCATCTCAGCCTATTGGGACCGGATTAATCGTCCTGAACAATTACTAACGGCATTGCCTGAAGCAATGCGAGTACTCACCTGCCCAGTTCAAACTGGCGCCGTCACCTTATCCTTACCTCAAGATGTTCAAGTAGAGGCTTTCGAGTTTCCGGTATCGTTCTTTGAAGAAAAACAATGGACCATATCTCGTCCTAGGCCAGATAGATCGCTTATGGCAAAAGCCGTAGAGGCCATAAAGCAGTCTGAGAAACCACTCCTCATTCTTGGGGGTGGAGCTCATTACAGCGAGGCGCTTGAAGCAATAAGGGTGCTGGTAGATCAAACCGGAATTCCGATTGCTGAGACTTTTGCCGGTAAAGGAGGGCTTCCTTATGACCACGAGAGTAATTTAGGGGCTTTAGGAGTGACCGGGACACCCGGAGCGAATCGAATTGCACAAGAGGCCGATCTCATCATAGGAGTAGGAACACGGTACTCAGATTTTACCACCGCCTCTAAATCTTTATTTCAAAACAATAAGGTTAGATTCATAAATATCAACATTGCATCCTTTGACGCCGCCAAGCATCATGGATTAATGCTAACTGGAGATGCCAAAGTAACGGTAGAAGAACTTCTCACAGGCCTATCAGATTACAAGGTGTCACCTTCGTACAGTACCAGAGTAAAATCACTTTGCAGAGCATGGGATGAAAAGGTGTCAGAAGTCTATAACTACAGACACCATCCTCAAATGAGTCAAGGTGAAATCATCGGAGCCGTAAATGATTTAGCATCAGACGATGCCATTATGGTGGCAGCCGCCGGAAGTTTGCCTGGAGATCTGCACAAATTATGGAGAACCAAAAACGCTAAAGGCTTTCATCTAGAATACGGGTATTCTTGCATGGGGTATGAAATCGCCGGTGGACTGGGCGCTAAAATGGCATGCCCAGATAGAGAAGTGTACGTAATGGTCGGAGACGCGAGTTACCTCATGCTTGCCCAAGAGATAGTTACCTCTGTGCAAGAAGGACTTAAACTGATCGTCATTCTTATAGACAACAACGGATACAAGAGCATAGGATCTCTTTCACGCAGTATTGGCAGTAATGGCTTTGGAACTCGATTCTTGTTTAGAGACTCGAATTCAGGACAAGTCGAAGGCGATTTGACCTCAGAAGCTTCATATTTGCCCGTGAATTTGGCAAAAAATGCCCGAAGTCTGGGAGCCCATGTGATTGAATGCACCGATTACGACTCCTTAACTAAAGGAATAAAAGAAGCACAAGCCCATCCCAAAACAACGGTCATTTATACTACTTGCGATCGCTATCACAGTGTCGAAGGATATGGCTGGTGGGACGTGCCTATTGCTCAGGTGAGCACCTCGAAAGAGGTAAATGAAGCAAGAGAAGCCAATAAAACTCAACAAGCCAATCAACGTTTTTATTACTAATTTAAATCGATGCAAACCGCCCTAACCTTTATCGCTTTTACTGCATTTGTGGCCTTTTTCTCTTGGTACAAATTGAGAAAGGAATCGTTAAGTTCTCAAGAAGGCTATTTCTTAGGGGGGCGGAGTCTAAGCGGTTTAGTAATCGCAGGTTCAATGATTCTGACGAATATTTCGACAGAACACTTGATTGGAATGAACGGATCGTCATACCGCAATGGATTTGTCATTATTGGATGGGAAGTGACCTCGGCACTTGCCCTGGTGGTGGCCGCATTATTCTTCGTTCCCAAATACCTAAAAATGGGACTAACCACTATTCCAGAGTTCTTAGAATACCGCTTTGATGCCACTACACGTACATTGGTTGCGGCTTTCCTTATGATCTCGTTTGTGGTTACACTGTTACCAATTGTATTATACACCGGAGCGATCAATTTAGAAAGCATCTTCTCTGTTTCTGAACGATTAGGCGTTTCTCATCAAACAGGCTTATGGATTACCGTTTTTGGGATTGGAATCATCGGATCTGTTTATGCCATTTTTGGAGGGCTAAAGGCGGTAGCGTTTTCAGATTCAATTAATGGAATAGGGTTATTGCTAGGCGGAACGGCTATTCCACTCATTGCGCTCTATCAAATCGGAGACGGTCATATTCTCGAAGGATTTTCAGCAGTTATAGATCACGCCCCCGAAAAATTCAATGTGATTGGCAGTAAAGAATCCGTATTGCCTTTCGAGGTGCTTTTCACCGGACTAATGATCAATCAATTGTATTTCTGGGGAATGAATCAAACCATCATTCAAAGGGCACTTGGAGCAAAAAACCTAAAAGAGGCGCAAAAAGGATTGCTGTATACCGGGGTGCTTAAAATCCTTGTTCCAATAATAATTATCCTTCCAGGAGTAATTGGGTTCTATTATTTTGGAGATGCCCTCTATGATAATCAAGATCTAATTTATCCTGAGCTCATTAAAAAATTGCTTCCAAATAGCTTTGTGGGAGTCTTTGCGGCCATCATCATGGGAGCGGTTTTAAGCACCTTCAACAGCGTACTTAACAGCGCGGCTACCATTTTTAGCCTAGACATTTACAAAAAACACCTTAACGCAGCTGCCAACGAGAAACAATTGGTGAAGGCAGGAAAATTAACTTCTACCCTACTTGCACTTTTTGCGATGATGGTTGCACCTCTTGTAGTGAATGCCCCTGAGGGCTTATATCAGCTATTACAGCAATTAAACGGAATATTTTTTATTCCAATTGCCTCAATAATGATCGCTGGATTTTTTATGCGTTCAATTACTGCAAAGGCGGCAAAAGTTGCATTAATTTTCGGACTGATTTTCTATATCGCTACCACCTTTATATTTAAGGTCGACCTTCATTTTGTGCACCTTTGGGGCATTGAGTTTGTGCTCAATATGATTCTCATGTTTGCCGTATCTAAAGGATCTAGAGCGCAGCTTTCCGACTTCACTAAAATAGACGTCCCTAGCCTCGATATGCACCCTTGGAAACATACCAAGACCCTATCTTTCATTCTTTGCGCAGTTACTGTAATTATCTATATTCTTTTAGGTCAGTTCTAGAAGAATAGGGCTAATAGGACATTAACGCGTTCCCATAGGCATGGGTGATTGATAGGCTTCAAAAAGATAGCGGTCTGGAAGTACTAAGGTTCCCGTAGTAAAAATCAGAGAGGACTCGGATCCATTTTTAAAAGTCACTTCAATCAAAGAAGCCGTATATCCCTCAGCACTTTCTGGCGCTTTAATAGCATATATTCCGTCCTCATTTTTGGGCAATAGGGTCTTTTGCCAATTTTGTCCGACCTCCCAAATTCTAAAATCTCTTGCATTTGGATTGGTAATAGACCATAGGGCGATTTCATAGTCGGATTCTGCGTCTTTGATTAAAACTTCAAAACGATCAAAGTCAATGTTCCACTCCCATTGCGGAATCGACTGCTCATGCGCTAAGGCATCAAAAAAAGAAAAGACATTTGAGGTATTGTAAGAACCGGCAAGCCCGTGATTGCCATTGGGTACGTATTGCAATTGCTTGTATCCTGGTAATTCGTCGAAATAGTACTTCCATGAATCGGTAACAAAAAATTCATCGATCGTTCCATTAACAATCAATTTAGGCATCTCAAAACGCTCTTTAAACTCAAAAGGCTCTACAAATTCAAGTAGCCTGTCAAATTCCTCTGAACCTATCCATTCCATGATCCCGTAATTGACATAATCCTGAACGGCAGGTGACCAATCTCCATAAACTCGGTAGTGATGCTCAAATGACTCCTCGAGATTAAGCAGATCAATTACTAGTGGGGCTATGCCCATCACTCGATCATCAACTGCTGCAGTGGTCCAAGTCGTCCATCCTCTTTTCGAAGCACCAGAAATAAAGAACTCTTGCACAGGCAAACTGCTCTTTGATGTTACCGCTTGAACCACATCCATGGCTCTAGAAACCGCTCTTGTCATTGGAAATCGAGCCAACCACTCGGCCTGATCATCGGTCGCACCACGGGTTAAAAACTGCTTCCATCCGTAGGCGATTAAATCATCTTCATAGCGGTCAATGGTATCGCTAGTTCCAAAATGCACCGGTTGAAAAGGAACATTACTCACGTGAGCAATTACAGCTCTCGTTGAAATAGCTTTTTCTACATTGAGGGTATCAAGCTGCCAAACCTCATCTGCTGAACTGCCCCCACCAATAAACAACAAAGCCTTATCGGTATCTATTTCATTCGGAACAGCAATGTCTACCCAATGCCACCATTCTGAAGGGGTCGTTTGATCTTCAGCCATCCATTCTCCTGAAATCATTTTTGCCCTGTACACTTTAGCTCCCGTGTATTCGAGAGAATCCACGACAGAAAAACTATAACCCGTGTTGTTTTTGACATAGGCCTGTAATTGCTCAATGGGCTGCAGCGCGGTAAGTTCTTCTGCAGGGGTACTGCAAGAATTAAGCCCAATTAATACGAGCGTTAACGCCAAATAGAATTTCTTATTCATGTAATAAATTTATAACCAATTAAATAGCATACTTATATTAATCCTAATAGGTGGTTTTTGACAATTGGAATTTGCGCTGGTGCCATACTCAATGCAGATACACCCATATCAATAAATTTTTCAGTGTAGTTTGTATCGGCAGCAAGCTCTCCACAGATACTCACTGACTTTCCAACGGATTTGGCCACACGCGAAAAATTATCAATGAGTTCAATTAATGTAGGTTTAGCGTCTTCAAAATAGACAGAGAGTTGACCATTCAAGCGATCTGCAGCCATTAAAAACTGTGCCAAATCATTGGTCCCAAAAGAAAAGAAGTCTGCTAAATCAATAAATTCAAGGGGGCGTAAAGCAACGTTAGGAATCTCAACCATAATGCCTACTGGAGGCATTTCTAGTTCTAAGTGATCGTGATTGTGAAAATCCTCTAGTTCTTTTTTAATCAGTTGTTTAATTTCAATGCAATCGTTCGTTGATGCAATCATTGGACATAAAATTCGTATAGAATAATGTTGTGAAAGTCTCAATAAAGCTCTTATCTGAGGCTTAAGCAATGACTCATAATTTCTAATCCCTAATCGTAAGGCACGTATTCCCATCGCTGGATTTTCTTCTTTTGGAAGCTCCATAAAACCCAATGGTTTGTCTGATCCGAAATCCAATAAACGAATGGTATGAACTACTCCAGAAAAAGAGCTTAACATTGACTCATATAGAGTATAATGGTCCTCTTCCGATAAAGGTTTTTGTTGCTGAAGAAAAGCTAACTCTGTTCTAAAAAGTCCAATGCCTTCAGCCCCATTTTCCTTTGCCTGTTCTACTTCTAAAAGGCTCCCAACATTTGCTTCAATGGATAAGGTGCGACCAGATTTTGTATAGGCCTTGGCCTTGGCCTGGCTTTTGACTACCTCCCAATGAATACGTTTCTCTTTAATCTGGGCCCCTGTAACTTGAACAAGTTCTTTGGATGGATTTATGATGAACCGATTACCATCTGAATCAAGAATAGAGAATGAGCCATCGGTAATTTTCATTACATCATCATCAACTCCTATAAGCAGTGGTATTCCCATTGCCTTTGCGAGAATAGCGGTGTGGTCATTGAGTCCACCTTCAACCAATACAATTCCTGCTAAATTCTCTTGTTTAATGGTAGATAATTGTTGCGTACTGAGATGATGCGCGAGGAGAATGGCTTGCTCATTCCAATCCTCGGTACTATGCTCTTGCCCGAGACCAATCCGAATAACTAACTCCGCTAACATTCTTACATCATCAGCTCTCGCACTTAAGTAAGGATCATCTAGGGCTAGGAGTGAGAGGGCATAATGCTCAGAGACCTTTTGAAAAGCAAAAAAGGAATTTTTCTTTGTCTCTCGAATAAAATCCTGTGTTTGGTTTATCAGCTCAGGATCTTGAAGCATTTGATCGTAAGCGTCATATAAGGCAAGTTCGGACTCCTCTAATCGTATACCCATAGAATCTTTCCATGATTCTACACGCAGTCTTGCTTGATAAATAGACTCCTCAAGCCTAGTGAAATCAGCCTCTACATCAGAAACTACATGCTCTGGAATATCAAGAGGTTTTGCGGGATAGATCTTTCGCACGGGAGCCATTACCAAACCCGAAGAGGCACTCCTTCCGTGGAATTCAAGATCACTCATTAATAAGCATTAAAGTTTGATGTCACCAAATTCGATAACCGGTCCAAGGCCATTGCCTCATCTACTCCATTGGTTTCGATCCGAATTTCTTGCTTTGATTTCACCCCTAATGACATTAAAGAAAGCATGCTTTTGCCATTTGCTTTCTTATCATTAAAATAAACCAGAACTTCTGCCTCAAAGGAGCTAGCGGTCTTGGCAAAAAGCGAGGTTGTTCTTGCATGAAATCCAATGGGATCGTTCAATACCAGTGTTTTTTGTATCATGATGAAGTAAATAGATTCTCAGCTTGATCCATGATTAAAGCGGGTTCACGAACTGCCTTATTTACGCTTACATCAAGTATGGGTTTTCCGGCAAACCTATTTTTACCTGAGATCGTAACCATTTTTGCGATGATCACCACATCGGCTTCTGAAATTTGTTCCGTAGTCAACTTGGTTGGAATTTTATGTCCCCCTTGTTCTTCTACGGCAATTATATGGCCTCTTTTCTCGGCTTCTTTGGTTAAGGCTATAGCTGCCATTTTGCTGTGTGCAACTCCGGCCAAGCAAGAAGTAATTAATGCAATTTTCATAGGTTCTAATTCATTATTCGTTTTCAGCATCAGCAGCCTCAATTGCTGAGATATCTCTGTTACTAAATTGTTTCAATAGGTTGGCCGTCAGTGCGGTGACCACCGATCCTACCACCACCGCTAGAACAAATACGAGGGGCTTGTTATAAAAAAACCATTGTGCAATCCCTAAAACTGGAGTGCTCAATTCTAAAAGGAAAATCCCAGCGACCAATCCAGCGATTGTGGACCCAGCTACGGTAGCAATTGTAACTCTTAATAAGTCGCCGGCCGCTAAGGGTATAACTATTTCGGTAAATCCTCCGACTATTGCATAGATCCATGAACTCTTGGCATAATTGCGTTCGGTTTTCGTATACAATGACGGCTTCAGAAACGTAGCTAGGCACATTCCAAGCGGCGGAACAGTAACGATAGCACCGCAAATACCTAGTGGAACATACAATTCTAAGTCAATGACCGCAGTGGCAAAGGTGCTCTGTGTTTTACTAAAGGGTCCACCGTAATCAACTCCTCCGAGAAACCCCATTACAGCACCCATAATCGCTGATCCTTGCTCTCCTAGATTGGATAATATTTGGGATAGAAATACCATAAGCGACGCTATCGGTGGCCCCAATAAATAGACCATAAAAAGAACTACCATTAAGGTACTGAGTACAGGCGCTAAAAACCCCCAAGTACTCTGCAAAATAGAAGGCAGTTCAACCTTCAGCAGCATATAGGTGACATATCCGACCAAGATTCCACCAACTAATGCGCCTAAATAGCCTGTATCGATTTGTTGCGCCAATATCCCAATGATAAATCCCGGGGCGATGCCAGGAGTTTCAGAAATACTGTATGCCGTATATGCCGCCATAATGGGAACAAAGAAGGTAAGTCCGATGGTACCAACATCCTTAAATACCTTCCAGATCGAATCGTCTGGAACATTTGGTCCACCTAAGACGGCTAAGCTTCCAACCATTCCTCCAATGAGAAGAATAGGGAGCATATAAGAAACCCCAGTGCGAAAATGCACTCCTGTGTTTCTGAAAATCTCCTTTGTTTCACTCCAAAAATTCATAGACCAGGGATTAATGATTTACAAAAGACTCTTGAATTTCTTGTTCGGTTTGAGCTTTTTCCCAAACTTCCCTTACCTCTTCTTCTAAAGCCAAGGTTGCGATTTGAGACATAAGTTCTATATGGTGGTTATCTTCACCCTCATTCGATTGAGGAACGGCCAAAGCAAGAATAAATCGAACTTTTTCATCGTCTTCGTCCCACACCAAGTCGGTAGTCCGTGCAAAAGCAAAACCAGGATTTACAACAGCCTTTGAAGCGGCATGTGGAATGGCGATACCGTATCCACAATACGTAGAAAGCGATGCTTCGCGCAGTAAAACATCTGAAACATAGGTTTCCGCATCATTAATGACGCCTGCTTGGACCAATCCTTTTGCGAGTTTGTGAATCGCCGCCTCTTTTGAGTTGGCTTGAAGCGATAAGTCAATGTAAGCTGGAGTTGGCATAAAATATCCTTTTAAGACGAGTGTTGTGCTTTTTGAATGGCAGTTGCACAACGCTTAAAGCCAGCAGTAATACCTTCTGGATCTTTAAATATTGCTGATGACAAGACCACAACATCTGGCTGGCATTGAATCAGGGGAGCTAAATTATCTGCACGGATTCCTCCATCAATAGCAATCTCGCACCCTGGATTTTTTTCATCTACCAATTTTCGTGCACGTCTTAAAAGATCAAGGCATGAACGTCTCCATCCCCAATTGTCTTTACCGTCAGTTTCGTCCACCCCATGAACCACAATATGAAGTCTATCAATGTCATAAATTGATTCTTCTACAAAAGATAAAGGGGTGTATAAGCCGATCGTTAAACCAATTTTCATTTTACGCTCGCGACACCAATTAATAATGTAAGCTAGTGGGGCACCTATGAAGTGCTCTGCAGGAATAATGAGCATATTCGTGCCTACCTTTGCTAATTTTTCGATAAATAGTAGATCGCAAGTTTCGGTATAGATGTGACATTCAATAGGCTTGTCAGTATAAGGTCTTATACCCTCTATGATTTGATGCCCACCCATAAGTTGCATATTCTTTAAATCGTGCATGTCAGCGGCGTCTGAATGAATATAATCTGCTCCGGCCTCTGTAGCCTCCTTAACAATATCCGCCAGGTGTCCGTAATCAACATGGGCAAGGCCTGCAGCAATTTTAATTGGTCTCATATTTTTTATTTACAGGTGTATTAAACTCTTATGCATTATCTCTTTTATAAGCTCAGGCTGCTCTGGAAGCAATTGCTCTAGTAGGGGATGACCTTCTATTTCATTCTTCTCAGCAGCTGTAAACTCTGCCCTATCAACAGCTTTATTTAGTTCGGTTTCTTTAAGAAATTCGATTATTCTATTGACCAAGGCCTGTGGATGTGGATCTAGGTCTAAATGTCGGGCCAAAGCAATAAATTTTTCTGAGGCAGTATCTGCCCTATATATCATAAACTGAGGATAAACCATTGCCAAGGTCTCTCCATGAGCAATTCTAGGGCAAATCCCCCCAATGATTTCTCCCAAAGGATGAGGCAAATCTGCTCCACCATTGGCAAGGCACATTCCGGCTAAAGTATCCGCCCAAGCTAGTTCAGTTCTAGCTTTAGAGTCCAATGGATCTTTCATAGCCTTTGGTACATATTCTAACACACGACTGATCGCCTCAAAGGACATTTGTTCAGTTAAAGGTGATGTTCGGTTTCCTAAATAACTTTCAAAGGCATGGGTAAATGTATCAAAGCCTGTTGCAGCAGTCACTCTGGGAGGCACCGTGTACATAAGCTCTGGATCTACGATAGAAACCGAAGGAAAGAGGTGTTTGTGAAAAAGGGTGACTTTTGAAGCATTTCTAGTGTCGGTAACTACAGCTGCCTGAGTGCAATGAGAACCCGTTCCCGAAGTAGTGGTAAGAGTGACTATTGGTAAAGCTGTTGCGGGTGGTTCTTCTGTGCTAAATGGATAGTCGTAGGTTGAAATAGCCCGTTTCCAATCCACGTTTCCACTTCTAGAGTATAATAACGCAATCAGTTTGGCGGTATCTAAAACAGACCCCCCACCTGCACCAAGAACTACTTCAGCGTTGCATTCGGCTGCTCTAGCAATTCCTCTTTCTACCCCTTCACAAGTAGGATTTGGAACCACTTCATCAAAGAACACCACCTCAACACCCTCACTTTTTAATGCAGCTTCTATTCTATCGTAAAGTGAAAAAAGTGAACCTTTACGGGGCCTCGAAACAATCAGACATCTTTTACCGAAACTTGATACGATTGGGGCCAACTCCTCGCATCTACCATTTCCAAAAAGAACCTGAGTTGGCATAAAGAATCTGAAAGAGTTCATGGCATGCATGGCTTTAAATAGTTATTCAATAATGTCAAATCGCGCAGTAAAATGACGTAGGCTCAATATGGGTCCCTCATAAGTTATTCGCAGTCCCTTCATTTGATCTCTGCGTTTATAAACATCCTCTAAGGCATTGACAACAACATCCATATGACGATTTGTATACACTCTTCTCGAAACGGTCAGTCGCACGACTTCAAGATCTGGATACACAATAGCCCCTGTCTTAGGGTCTCTTTTTGAAAATGCGCATGAGCCTAGTTCGACACCTCTAACCCCTGCGGTGCGATACAATTCGACTACTAACGCTTGGCCTGGAAATTGAGACTGAGGAATGTGAGGATAAAATTGCTGAGCGTCTACATAAACACCATGTCCGCCTGTGGGTCTAATGATAGGAATACCCCTTTCGGCTAATTGGTCTCCCAAATAAGCAACTTGAGCGATACGATAAGCTAGGTAGTCTTCTTGAATCCCTTCGTACAATCCTATTGCTAAAGCCTCTAGATCACGACCGCTCATCCCCCCATAGGTAACAAAACCTTCGTTAATTATTGCTAACTGATTGATTTGCGGAAAAAGTTCTTCATGACGCGTGCAAATGAATCCGCCAATATTCACCAATCCATCTTTCTTAGAGCTCATAACGCATCCGTCTGCATATGAAAAGAGTTCTCTGGTGATCTCAATCATCTCTTTGTCTTGGTAGCCCGACTCCCTTTGTTTGATGAAATAGCAGTTTTCAGCAAAACGCGCAGCATCAATCATAAAGGGAATATTATATGACCGAGCAATGGCTGAAACACTTCTAATGTTCTCCATAGAAACGGGTTGACCCCCATTTCCATTACTAGTAACCGTAATGATAATTAACGGAATATTCTCAGCACCATGTTCTTGGATAAATGCCTTAAGCTTTTCAATATCCATATTTCCTTTAAAAGGATGATCAATGGTATTGACGCGTTTTCCCTCTTCAATAATTAAATCAACGGGTATTGCCCCAGCGATCTCCGCATGTCCTTTAAAGCTATCAAAGTGGAGATTGCCTAAAACATACCCTCCTTTCTTTACATAGAGCTGCGCCATGATAAAATCGGCCGCTCTCCCTTGATGTGTAGGTTGAACGAATGGGAAACCTGTTATGTCTTCTACAGTTCTTTGAAGGTGAAAAAAGCTTTTACTTCCAGCATACGATTCGTCACCCATCATAACCCCTCCCCATTGAGTGCTGCTCATTGCTGAGGTGCCGCTGTCAGTCAACATGTCTATGTAAACGTGCTCTGCGTGAAGCTTAAACACATTATAGTGCGCTTCTTTTATCCATTGCTCTCTTTGAACACGCGTGGTTCTTTTTATGGGCTCAACAACCTTAATACGAAAAGGCTCGGCGTCTTGAAATTGCATGCTATTTAGGTTAGATCTTTTTAAATGTAACGAATTTTAACAACCACTTATAAAAGGACTAATCCTTCTCTCTAAAATAGGAGCAAAAAAAATCGCCCCTCTCAGGGCGATTCGTTTTAGTCAGTTAGGTAAGAGTCTTACTTCTTGGTAGTGATAAGGACTACACCACCTGCACCCATGAATCCGTACTGTGCTAAATCTTGTGGATTTTTAAGCACTCTGATTCTTGCAATTTCTAATGGGTTGATGGTAGAAGAGGCTTGAGAAAAGTCTCCAACCTGTGTGCCGTCTACAATGAATAATACTTGTTTTGGGTTGTTCACACTAGAAACCCCGCGCATAAATACTTGGGCGCTTGAATCACTTCCACGAATGATCAAGCCTGCTTGCTGTCTCAGTCGATCTAAAAGACTAACATTTCCTAGGTTTTGTTCTTCACTTGTCTCGGCAGCTGCGGCAGTTGTTGTTTTAGTACTAGAGCAACTCGCAATAACTGCAGTTAAGCACACAACAGCCAGGCCTTTAAAAATTTTCATGTCAATTGGTTTTAAAGGTCAAAAGGTAGGCTTTAAATCGCTTTTTACAGGGTATAGAACTGTTAAAGTCAACGGATTAGACTGTTAAAAAACGAAGGATGTTTAGTATGATTCTTTGACACTACCTGAGACTATCTTATCTTTTCAAGTATGACCGATAATGAACCAATAAAAATTCTAGTTGTAGGCTGCGGCAATATGGGTGCCTCACATGCGAAAGCGTATGAAAAGCATCCGGGCTTTGAAATATGTGGTTTGGTCTCTAGGGGGTCTAGCAATCAAACGCTCAACGATGCGCTTCACGGTTCTTACCCCTTATACAACGATTACGAAAAAGCCTTACGTGCAAGTAAGCCCGACGCCGTTTGTATTTCAACCTATCCTGAAACACATGAACCGTATACCTTAATGGCCTTAGAACACGGATGCCATGTGTTCTTAGAGAAACCTATTGCCACAACAGTAGCAGGCGGACAACGCATTAGTGAAAAGGCTCATGCGCTTGATAAGAAAGTGGTTATTGGCTACATACTCAGACATCATCTTGTGTGGAAGCGCTTTATTGAAGAAGCGCAAAAGATGGGAAAACCACTTGTGATGCGCATGAACCTGAATCAACAAAGTCAAGGCTTCATGTGGGATGTACACCGCAGTTTAATGGCTTCTTTGAGTCCTATTGTAGATTGTGGGGTACATTATTTGGATGTCATGTGTCAAATGACAAAAGCCAAACCCGTTAGTGTATCGGCTATAGGGGCACGACTGACAGACGATATTCCTGCAGACAATTACAATTACGGACAACTCCAGATTCGTTTTGACGACGGATCAGTCGGTTGGTACGAGGCCGGATGGGGGCCAATGGTAAGCGAAACCGCATTTTTCGTTAAAGATGTATTCGGCCCAAAAGGAAGCGTCTCACTCACTCAAGATCAACAACGTTCTGATTGTGTAGACGGTCACTCGAAGGCAGATTTGATGTACATCCACCATGCAGCCATTGATGAAAACAACACCTTTCTTAAAGAAGACGAGTATATTCGATTCGACCAAAGCCCAGACCATCAAGACTTATGCGACAACGAGCAGGCGTATTTCTATGATGCCATTACTCAAAATGTAGACCTTAGCTCACATTTAAACGATGCGGTTACAAGCCTTCAAATTGCCTTGGCCTGTGATCAATCTGTAAAAGAACAACAAACCATATTACTTTAATTTTCTCCATATGAAAAGACTTCTTACCCTTTGTGCATTGATTATGGCAGGCACTGCGGTAGCGCAGCGCAGCTTACCCGCCGACACCCTAACCATTAAAACAGACCGCATCCGTGTAGGGTCTGAGTGGTTAGAGTATTCCGTTGAAGTAGGCACACAGCCCGTTTGGGACACTGATGGCAGTGAAATTGCCTACTTGCAATACACCTATTACAAACGCTCTGGCGTGAATAGCGAAACGCGTCCGCTGATCATGAGCTTCAATGGGGGCCCTGGATCTGGCTCAGTATGGATGCATTTGGCCTACACCGGGCCGAAGGTATTAGTGGTTGACGACGAAGGATTTCCCGTTCAGCCCTACGGCGTAAAAGACAATCCTCATACGGTGCTCACAGAGGCCGATATCGTGTTCATCAACCCGGTGAATACGGGTTATTCTAGAACTATTCCGCTTTCAGGCAAAGAAGTAGACCGCAAGAAGTTCTTCGGAATCGATGCAGACATCACCTATTTGGCAGAGTGGTTGAACACCTTCGTTACGCGACACAATAAATGGCGCGCACCGAAATACATTATAGGAGAGAGCTATGGAGGCACACGGGTAATGGGATTGGCAAGAACGCTTCAAGAGGCCCAATGGATGTATTTGAACGGTGTGATCATGGTAAGCCCAGCAGACTATCAAGTCTTGCGTGTGGGTGGCCCAGTTTCAGAAGCCCTCAACCTTCCTTACTACTCTGCAGCAGCCTGGTACCACAAGCAGCTCCCTGCTGACTTACAGCAAATGCCTTTAGAACAACTTCTTGAGGTCACAGAAGGGTTCACGGTAGACACGCTGATCCCCGCATTATCAAAAGGAGGGTCACTTGCGGATGATGAGCGCCTCCAGATCGCAGCCGACATGGCCCGTTATACGGGACTAAGCAAACAAGACATTCTAGGTTTAAACCTTTCAGTACCCACGGGCTTCTTCTGGAAGAATTTACTCAAGGACGAAGGATTCACGGTCGGACGCCTCGATAGCCGCTACAAAGGCATTGACAAAGAAGGCGTCGGAATGAGACCCGACTACAATTCTGAACTCACCTCGTGGTTGCACAGCTTTACCCCGGCGATCAATTATTATTACAACGAAGTCTTAGGATTCAGAACGGATGTGAAATACAATATGTTCGGACCCGTTCGTCCGTGGGAAGACGATCGTGTCAATACCCGTGAAGACCTTCGCGCCGCAATGGCGATGAACCCCTATTTACACGTTTTGAATCAATCGGGATACTTTGACGGAGCGACCACTTATTTCAATGCGAAGTACACCTTGTGGCAAATCGATCCGAGCGGAAAACTCAACGATCGAATGGAATTCAAAGGGTACCACTCAGGGCATATGATGTACTTGCGTTCAGAAGACCTCAAGTCAGCGAATGCGGATTTAAAGTCATTTATCAAAAAGACCCAAACCAACGGAAAGCCCGCTAAATACTAGCGGGTTTCTCCTTTTTTATACCTAACCACACCCCTTAATGAATCGTTATTTTCCCCTTGCCCTACTCCTGTTTCTAGGAGGACTTTTGGCGCCCTTAAATGCTCAGGTAAATGCCAAAGATTATAGACTGGCTATAGAAAAGATCAATGAAAAAATTGTCATTGACGGAGTTCTAGACGAACCGGCTTGGAATAGAGCTCAGGTGGCTAAAGACTTCTTTATGATCACGCCGGTGGACACTGGCAGAGCACGGCAGCATTCAGAAGCACGGGTAGCTTTTGATGACGAATACCTCTACATTTCTGTCATCTTTTATAATAACGCTGTTAAAGGCCCCTACGTGGTAGAATCGTTCAAGCGCGATTTCTCATTCGGAAAGAACGATAACTTATTAATCGCCATAGATCCTTTTGACAATCAGACCACCGGCTTCTCATTCGGACTCAACGCTTACGGCGCCCAATGGGACGGAACCATGTTTGACGGGCGAGGCGTTGACCTCAACTGGGACACGAAGTGGTACTCTGAAGTGCGCTTTGACGAAGACAAATGGGTGGGTGAGATGGCCATCCCCTTTAAATCGATTCGTTACGACGAAACCATTAAAGAATGGGGTATCAACTTTGGCCGACTCGATTTAAAGGCCAGCGAAAAATCGAGCTGGGCACCTGTTCCTAGACAATTTCCTTCGGTTTCGTTGGCCTTTGCTGGTCGATTGGTGTGGGACACCCCTCCGCCTAAACAAGGCGTAAATGCTTCGTTCATCCCGTATGTATCGAGCATTTCAGAAGGAACCCATCTCACTGAAGACGATAGTAAAGTAAAAATGGGGGCAGACCTCAAATATACCCTTACTACCGCGTTGAACCTTGATGTTACGCTTAATCCTGATTTCTCTCAAGCAGAGGTCGATCAACAGGTGACCAATCTTGATCGCTTTGAACTGTTTTTTCCTGAAAGGCGCCAGTTCTTTCTTGAAAACGCGGATTTATTTTCAAACTTCGGTTACCGCACCATCCGCCCTTTTTTCTCACGTCGTATAGGTCTTAATGTGCCTATTGTTGCCGGTGCGCGTCTCAGCGGAAATCTCGATGAAAACTGGCGTGTGGGGCTCATGAATATTCAAACCAAAGCTCATGAATTACAGGGTCTAGGCGCCGAAAACTACGGTGTAATCAGTCTTCAGCGAAAGGTTCAAGAACGGTCAAATATTAACTTTTTGCTTGTCAACAAAGAAGCGCCCAATACCGATGCCTCAGTCTCAGAACGCTACCATAGAAACGCCGGAATTGAATACAACTATTTCTCTGAAAACAACCAATACAACGGAAAAGTGATGGCGCTGCGATCGATCAATCCAGATCCTGCTAAAACGGGGACGGTGATCGCGTCTCACCTTGAACACCAGTCTATCCGATGGATATGGCGCATTCAACAAGAATACGTGTCAAACACCTTCAGTGCTGACGTAGGATTCGTACCCCGAACCAACTACCATAAATTCGAAGGCTCTTTGGGTCATCTGGTATATACGGCTTCTAAAACCAATCCTTTGTTGTCACATGGTCCTAGCTACACGCGCACCTATTTCTTTGACCTCGATTGGCACAAAACGGATCAGGTAGACACCTTCAGCTATATTTTTAATTTTCAAGACCGCAGCCGATTCGTTCTGGCAGGAGCGCGAAGCGCCATTGATCTTTTGAGCGATTTTGATCCCCTTCGAAATGGTATATCAGAATTAAAAGCCGGAACTTCTCATGAATGGACGAATCTTCGACTTTCTTACGATTCAAAACCTCAAAATCTCTTCACGTATTCGCTAGACGCCATTTTAGGAGGCTACTATGCCAAAGGAAAGCGCAATGCCTTCATCGGTGAGTTTGGCTACCGAGTTCAACCTATTTTAGAACTGAGTTTGGTCGTCAATTACAACCAATTGGACCTCCCGCAACCGTGGAACGATCAATCGTTTTGGCTGGTCGGTCTGAAGGCGAACCTAACCCTAACCGACAATCTATTCTTCTCGAATCTGTACCAATACAACGAACAGGTTGACCTGTGGAATTTCAACTCAAGACTGCAATGGCGCTATAAGCCCGCCTCTGATATTTTCTTAGTCTTCAATAGCAATGAGGTCACCATTCCTTCATTTTCAAGTGGCTGGAATCTCACCTTTAAAATCAACTATTGGCTCAATCTATAAGTAGCTCTTATGAAATACACTAGTGCGTTTTTTGTCGTTCTTTTTAGCCTCCTTTCTAGCCTAAAACTCAGTGCGCAAGAAATCGATTGGCGCTTTCAAGACACCGACTTAAGCTTTGAAACACGCACAGAGATCCTCGTTAAGCAGCTTACTCTTGAAGAAAAAATCAGCCAATTGGTCCACGAGGCTCCTGCTATAGAGCGGCTGCATATTCCTTCGTACAATTGGTGGAATGAGGCCCTCCACGGGGTAGCCCGCAGCGGGTATGCTACGGTTTTTCCACAGTCGATTTCGGTTGCAGCCTCTTTTGACAAAGACCTTCTGGAGCGTATCGGCTCAGTGACTTCAGACGAAGCACGTGCCAAGCACCACGACTTTATTCGTAAAGGAAAACGAGGAATCTATACCGGACTCACCTTCTGGTCTCCGAACATCAATATCTTTAGAGATCCACGTTGGGGACGCGGCCATGAAACCTATGGCGAAGACCCTTACCTCACCGGAATGCTCGCCTCTTCATTTATCAGCGGACTGCAAGGAGACGATCCACGGTATTTAAAGACCATTGCCACCTCAAAACACTTTGCCGTGCATTCAGGACCAGAGTCTTTGCGACACGGGTTCGACGTTGACGTTTCAGATGTTGACCTTTACGAGACCTATTTAGAGGCTTTTCGCATGACGGTGGTCGACGCCAATGTGCAATCAATCATGAGCGCGTATAATCGTTTCAGGGGTGCCCCGGCATCCGCCAGTTCTTTTCTACTAGACGAGGTGCTTCGTGAGCGTTGGGGATTCGAAGGATACGTGGTTTCAGATTGTGGTGCTATCGGTGACATTCTCTACAATCACAAAATTGTAGAAACGAAAGAAGAGGCTGCACGTATCTCACTCGAAGGCGGATGTGACCTCAACTGTGGATCTACCTACCTCAGTCTTTTATCGCTCTCCGAACAAGGGCTATTGAATCAAGAAGCTTTAGACAAAGCGGTGTCACGACTCTTTTTAAGTCGTTTTAAATTGGGCATGTTCGATCCTGAAGAAAAGGTTCCCTTCAGTAGACTTTCTATAGATCTTGTAGGCGCCCAAACACACCTTGACCTCGCGAGAGAGGCTGCTCAAAAAAGTATTGTGCTTCTCAAAAACGAGAACAATCTACTGCCCCTAGATAAGAACAAACTCAAAAAAATAGCGGTCATCGGCCCGAATGCCGACAATTGGGAGTCACTTGTGGGCAACTACCACGGGACACCTATCGATCCTGTGACTTTCTTAAAAGGACTAGAGCGCAAGTTGAGCCCTGCCGTCGAGATCGAATATGCGAGAGGATCTCATTTCAGTGACGAGGTCTTTGCTCTCGAACCCATCGCCTCCGTATTTTTTGAAACAGCCGACGGACGTCAGGGGCTGGATGCTGAATATTACGATAATATGGAGTGGAAAGGCGAACCTGTTTTAAGACGCCGAGACGACGCGATTGATTTTTGGTGGGAACACGACCCTATTTCAAAAGAACTTTCTGATTTCTTTTCGGTTAAATGGACCGGATACCTCATCCCGCCGGCCACAGGAGAATACGAATTGGCCACTTTCGCAAAAATGGGCATGAGCCTTCAAATTGAAGGCATTGATATCAGCAACGGAAAAGGCATGGTCCACGAAACCACCTACGCTAGAGAAAAGATCCGACTCGAAAAAGGTAAACGGTATCCCATTGAGGTGCGCTATTTCAGCGACGACTCGAACGCAGAATGCCGATTGCTCTGGACCCGAACAGATACAGACCTAGCATCGGAGGCCATAGAACTTGCTCGAGAATCAGATCTAAGCATTATCGTTTTGGGACTCAGTCAACGGTTAGAAGGTGAAGGTGGCGATCGTGAAGACATCGCCCTTCCGAAGGTTCAAACTGAGCTTCTCAAGGCCATTCATGCTACCGGAAAACCTGTGATAGTGGTGCTCAATGCAGGTTCTGCACTAGCCGTGAATTGGGCCAAGGAGCACGTGGATGCCCTTTTAAGTGTAGGGTATCCAGGAGAGCAAGGGGGTAACGCACTTGCCGACGTACTTTTAGGAGATTACAACCCCGCAGGAAGATTACCCATTACCTATTACACCTCTCTTGAAGAGTTGCCCGCCTTCGAAGACTACGACATGCGTGATCGCACCTACAAATATTACAAAGGAGCACCTTTGTTTCCATTTGGATATGGGATGAGTTACACCCGTTTCAGTTATAGCGACCTGAAGACTGCTTCAAGCCTTAAGGCCGGAGAACCCCTGACGGTCAAATTCACCTTGACCAACAGCGGAAAACGTGCCGGAGACGAGGTGGTGCAACTATACCTTAGCGACCTTAAGGCAAGTACCCCAAGACCGCAACACCAGCTAGTCGCCTTTGATCGCGTTCACCTGCAACCTAACGAGCAGCGTGAGCTTGAATTTCAAATCGATCCGCGCGCCTTTTCACTTATTAATAGCGAAGGCAAAAGAGTCATTGAACCCGGGGCTTTTGAGTTACATATAGGTGGAGGTCAGCCCCAATTTATCGATTCTGATCAGCGTATTCAGAAGCGCATCAGCGTAAAAGGACGTCATTCATTAGCGCTCTAATTCTAAGAATGACTATATTAAAGTATTGATTCACAGAAAGATGAAGCTATTTAAGGTATTTTTTTTAGCCCTAGCGTTGAACGCATTCGCCGTTTCAAGCGCACTGGCTCAATCCTCAGAAGAGGAGCCCAAACTTAGATTAGGAATAATTGGACTTGTTCACGACCACGTCCATTGGATCTTCAATCGAGACAATCAAGATCTTGAGGTGGTGGGAATTGTTGAGACCAACCAGGCGGCAATCGACAAATTCAAAGCCCGCTACAACCTTGATGATTCGTTGTTTTTCTCAAGCTATGAGGAGCTCATGCGCGAGGCACAACCACAAGCAGTTTCTGCCTTTAACGAGACGGCTGAACACCTCGAGGTGGCTGCGTTCTTTTTGCCAAAAAATATCCCGGTAATGGTTGAAAAACCCTTGGCCACCTCGTACAAAGATGCGCAACAGATGGTACAACTTTCTGAAAAACACCAAGTTCCACTGCTCGTCAATTACGAGACCTCTTGGTACGAAAGCACCTACGAAACCAAGGCCTTAATCGAAGACGGAACATTCGGAAAACCAAAGAAGCTCGTCTTCAATACAGGCCATATGGGGCCGGTTGAAATTGGCTGCTCTCCTGAATTTCTTGCGTGGCTCACCGATCCAGTGTTAAACGGAGGTGGAGCTGTGACTGATTTTGGATGCTACGGGGCCAATATCAGCACATGGCTTCTGGATGGAAGAACCCCTGAGCGTGTTACGGCTGTCCTCAATCAAAGCAAGCCTTCGATCTATCCAAAGGTAGACGACGACACGACGATCATTCTCGATTACAAAGACTTACAGGTAGTTATTCAGGCCTCATGGAACTGGACACATCACCGTAAAGACATGGAGGTCTATCTCAACAAGGCCTCGATTTATGCCCTTGATGCAAACCGTATGCGGATATTGACTA
>Ga0181558_10001318_pt1 | contig 23844 bp, 23 predicted proteins | sample 011ome_22_FD_133754 | JGI IMG/M metagenome (GOLD analysis project Ga0181558, IMG submission 133754) | Coastal salt marsh microbial communities from the Groves Creek Marsh, Skidaway Island, Georgia - 011507BT metaG (megahit assembly) | ecosystem: Environmental > Aquatic > Marine > Intertidal...
GCCGGCAGGTCCCGGCGAGTTCACCCCACCGGCCCCGCCTAGGGCAGTGCCGGCAGGTCCCGGCGAGTTCACCCCACCGGCCCCGCCTAGGGCAGTGCCGGCAGGTCCCGGCCGTACACGTCCATCAGCTCCACCACGTCACCCCGGAACCCGGCCCCCGGTGGAACGATCGCGATGGCATCAGCCCGCGCCCAGCCCACCTGGCCGTCGGAGCCGCTCATCCTGAACGGGCGCGCCTGCGTCCCAGCCACGGACGTCTCCAGCGCCACCGGCACCAGGGCCGTGTCGTCGGCGTAGTCGGCCACCGGCGCGTCCTCCATGAGGACGGCCGAACGACGTCGCTCGACGACCGGGTCGCCGCGCAGTGCGCGAATCAGCGGACTCACCAGGGTCACCAGTCCGGCGAGTGCAGCAGGGGGATCTCCGGGGAGCCCCACGAGGAACCGACCATCGACCAGCCGCGCCAGCAGCATCTGAGATCCCGGAGTGACGCTCACCCCGTCCACCAGCCACCGAACATTCAGGTCACGAAGAACTCCGCGCAGGTGGTTCTCCGGCCCCGTAGCGGTGGATCCCGTCGTGATGAGGACGTCGACGTTGGCGTCGTCGATCTCGCCGGTGAGCAGATCCAGGCTGTCCGGTGCTCGCACGGCGGGGTTCCCGCGCGCACCGAGGGCGCCGACGAACGAGGGGACGACGGTTCCGAGGGCATCGCGAACCCGTCCCATCCGCGGCAGGCCGTGATCGAGCAGGCTGGAGCCGAGAACGAGGGTGCCCACGACTGGCGGCCGGATGATCTCGATGGAGTCCAGGCCACGCGAGGCGGCGAGCGACACGAGTGCGGGAGTGACGGGCACTCCTGCCGTGACGAGTGCGTGGCCGGCGGCGGAGATGCTGGCCTCGCGCAGGATCCCCTCGCCCAGTGCGGGACGGACGGACTCGTCGGGAACGCCGTTGAGAGGGTCGCGAGCCAGCAGGGTCAAGGAGCCGTCGGCATGCTCCTCGACACTCGCCGCGTCGCGCGGCAGTACAGCGTCCGTGTGCCGGGGCACCGGCATGCGGTGACTGACAGGTGCGGCCCAGCCGGGTGTCAGCGCATCGAGATCATCGACCCGCCATGGTCCCGAGCCGCAGACGGCGTAGCCGTCGTGTGCGGCCGAATCCTCAGCGGGATCGTCCATGACGGTCACTAGGTCTCGCGCGAGCCTCGACCCGACGGACTCATCCAGCCTCGCGGCAGCGGCGGGCAGGGGGTGAGGTGCGGTGTGGGCAATGTGGCGAGCCTGAGCCCAAGGAAGGACGCCCTGAAGGCCGTAGGTGCTCACCCGCACATGCTTGCACGGGTGAGCACCTCCCGGAGGTCAGCTGCCCTTGGTGTTGGACTGCGGCGCGGGGCGAGGTGCCGGTGCCTGCTGCTGGGCAGGAGCGGGCTTGGCAGCCGGTGCCGGCTTGGCGACGGGCCTCGGTACTGCAGGCACGGGTGCCGGATTCGACTGCACCTGAGGAGCCGGTGCGGTGGGCTTCGAGGCCTTGGACGACGGCGCCTTGGAGGACTTCGACGAACCGGAGGTCGTCGGTGCCGTTGTGGTGACTCGCGAGGCGGCGGCGGAGGTTGCCAGCTTCTGTGCCTGTCGGTTCAGCTTCTTGGCCGCAACCACGAGCTCGGTCCGGTAGGTGTCCAGGCGATCCTTCTCAGCGGCCAGGGCCACGGCGTAGGTGTCGAGATCGGCCTGGGTCAGCCCTGATGTGGTCGTGGGCTCGGCTGCCGCCGTCAAAGCGATGCTTCCCTGATCGACCGTTGTCTGGTCGACGGTCGTCGCCTGGGCGTTCGACTCCACCATGCGCACTCCGAGCAGCCCCACCACGCCGACGCAGGTTGCGGTGGCCAGTCCGGCGGACAGGATTCGCTGAGGGGTGGAGGTGCGACGGATCGGAACGCGGGTCGTGGTGTGTCTAGTCATCATCATCTCCGTGGTCGTCGCCGTGGTCGCCGTCGTGGTCGTCGCCGTGGTCGTCGTCATCGTGTGAACTGTTCGAACCGCTGGACGTGCTCCCGGCGGCCGGCTGCGGCGCGGGTGCTTCCTGGGTCACGACCCAGTCGAATACGACGCCCTGGCTCTGGTCGACGTAGCCGGTGATGATCGAACCGTCGTGGCGAAGGACCGAGACGGCCCAGGCGTCGTACCCGGCGCGCGACGCCTGCTTGGCGCTCTTGACCACGCCACCGTTCGTGGCCTGAAGGACGATGCTCACGGCCTTGTCGACGGCGATCGTGCGAACCTCGGGCTCGCTCACCTGCTCGATCACCGGTTCGGCGGTGCGGCTGGGAGTGGCCGAGGGCTTGGGCTTCTGCTTTGCCTTGGCAGAGGGTGCCGGCGCGGCGGGGGCCTGGGCCGCGGCGACCTGCCCAGCGGGTGCCTTGACCTTCGGGACCTTGACCTTCGGCAGCGCCTCGGGTGAAACCTCGGTCAGGATCACCGGCTCCGTTGCTGAGTCGAAGGGAACTGGTGCCTCGGTGGAGGGGCTTGCCGGTGCATCGACGGCGACGATCTGTGTGGTCGTGCCTTCCGGCTGGCTGCTCGCGGTCGCATTGATGACGGCGGCGCTGGCCACCGATCCGGCGACGAGAATGCCACCAGCGGCGACCACGGCGGCGATGAGACTGGATCGCTCCACGGTGTCCTCCTTGAGGTTGTCCATCGGTTCTTCGTGCTGTTCTGAGCTTGCGTCTTCAGGCTAGGCAGGGCTCTGCCAGATGCGCACCAGCCGCGGGTTAAGCCCGGGTAAGGCCTGCCGCGTCGTGCTTGTCGGTGATCTCACGCTGAGGTCCCGGTGCGGGCACGAACCCGCGGGCGAGGAGTCCGACGACGATCAGGCTCGCGCCCGTGACGAGCAGGGCGAGAGACCATTCGGCCATGGCATCGGTGCCCGCGAGGATGTAGTGGGCGGTGGCGATGGGCCAGGCGGCGTAGGCGAGCAGGTGCGATCGCTTGAACCATCGATTGCCCGCTCGCCCCATCCGGGCACGCAGTCGCCCGAGGAAGGACACCGGCAGCAGGATCCAGAAGGCAATCGTCCCGAGGGCCACGGCGAAGGTCTCCCACGGAGCCGTTCCCGGAATGAGGATCTGCGCCACCGTGAAGTGGACGGCCGGGTCAACGAGCAGAAACGCCATGTGGACGAGAAGGAAGGCGATCGCCGTCGCTCCCAGCCAGCGGTGCAGATCCAGCAGCCGCATGGGATGGGCGAAGCGCCCGAGAAGCTGAGTGCGCAGGAGCAGGCCCCAGATCACGACGGCTGAGAGCAGCCCCCATGAGGTGATGCCGCTGGCGCGAATGATCAGCCAGGTCCACGGGATGTCAGCCATGGTTGGCCTCCTGGAGAGTGTCGGGCGTCTGCATGGCCATCGTGGACAGCAGCTGGTCGTCGGCCAGGAGGATCGCGGGGATGTCGAGCTCGTCCAGCCATGTGCGGGCGAGGTCGGATGGCTGAAGAAGCGCAGTAGTGGCAAGGACCTCCGCTCGCCAGGCAGCACCATCGACGACCGTGACCTGGACGAGATCGCTGCTGCTCATCGTGCCTGTTCGAGGATCGATGACGTGGTGGCGCCTGCCCTGCGCCCATCGGCGCTTCATGGTTGTCGAGGTGGCGATGCCCAAGCGGTCCGTCCCGGCCGGGAATTCGAGGATCTGGAGAGTGCGGTCCTCCAGGTCCCGGGGAAGACGTTCGTCATCAAGGCCCACGACCCATGGGACGTCGAGTGCGCCGGCGATCGAGATGTCGCCGCCCAGGTTCACGAGTACGGCGCGGGCGCCGGCAGCCGCCAGGTCCTCGGCGACGATGTCGGCTGCGAGACCCTTGCCGATCGCGCCGGGGTCGAGGCCGACCCCGAAGGGAAGTGAGACGGTGGCCGCTGATGCGTCCAGTCGCACGCCACTCATTCCAGGTGCCGGGATGACACTGATGTCAGTCGCGGCACCGGAAGCACGTGTGACCACGGTGGCGAAGTCAGCGTCGTAGCCGAGTCGATTCATGCTCTGCAGGACGGTGGGATCGAAGAGACCGCCGGAGAGCTCCCAGGCCTGGGCCATGCGTGAGACCAGCAGGAGCAGGTCCTCGCTGACTGCAATGGACCCAGCGCCGGCGCGCGCATTGAGCATGCTCAGCTCACTGGTCGGACGGAACCGGCTCCAGCACTGCTCGAGGATGTCGACGCGTTGGACGGCCAGACGAGCGAGCTCCTGCTCGAGTGCCCGATCATCGGCCTCGATGAGGATGTGGCAGTCCGTTCCCATGGCTCGGAACTGGACCGGCTTCATCCTTGCCTCCCGTGCTCGTCGAGTGATGGCTGATCGATCGTCAGCCTGTATGACTCGACGGTAGGGAACCACGGCACAGAGGCGATCCAATGCGAGGTAAAGGCCGGGTAAGGAGTGTCAGTCAGCATGAGGCGACGCCGCGCAGAGTGCACGCGTCACTCCCGTGGCGTGCCACGATGAGCACGTGAAGGTACTTGTCGTCGAAGACGATCCGGCAGTGTCGGAACCGCTCCTGTCGGGATTGCAGCGCAACGGTATAGAGACCGAGCACGTCGCCTTTGCCAGCCACGTCCTCGCTGCCCTCGCAGGAGTCGACGTCGTGCTGCTGGACCTTGGTCTCCCTGACGGAGATGGCATTGATGTCCTGCGGGAGCTGCGCAAGGTCTCGGACGTCCCCGTCATCATCGCCACGGCCCGTGGTGACGAGACCGATCGGATCGTCGGGCTGGAGCTCGGAGCAGACGACTACGTGGTCAAGCCGTTCTCGGTGCGCGAGCTAGCGGCGCGAGTGCGTGCCGTTGCCCGCCGCCGTCGGGTGGACTCGTCTCTGGACTCCGGCCGCGTTGTGGTCGATCGCGGACGACATCGAGTAGTGGTCGACGGCGCCGAAGTCGATCTCACGGCGAAGGAGTTCGACCTCCTTGCCGTCCTCGCCGAGGAGCCGGGTCGCGCTGTCACGCGCCAGGAGCTGTTCGCCCGCGTCTGGGATCCGGTGTGGGTCGGCACTGGCAAGACGTTGGATGTTCACGTCGCGTCACTACGCAAGAAGCTGGGTGACCCCGCACTCGTGGAGACGGTGCGCGGGGTCGGCTATCGGCTCGCGGTGGACGGCACGTGACTCGCCGCCTGATCCTCGCGATGGCCGTCCTTGTGGCGCTCGTCGCTGCGGCACTGGCGATTCCCATGGCAATAGTCGTCGCCAACGATCAGCGCGCAGCGTTCATCTCCGGCCTTGAGGTCGACACTCTGACGACAGCAGCATCGATGTCGGCAGAGCCGTTCGTGGACTGGCAGTCGACCGCGGTTGAGACGGCGCTTGCGACGGGTGCGCGCGTTGTCGTCGTGGGACCGGATCGCACGCTCAGGGCCGACAGTGGGGAGACGGTCCTGGACCGGCCGTTCGACCGACCGGAGATCGTGGCTGCGCTCAACGGTTCTCTCACGTCCGACATCCGCATGTCGCAGACGATGGGCGAGGACCTTCGATACGTCGCGGCGCCGATCATTCAGAACTACGACGTCGTGGGAGCCGTTCGACTGTCGCTGCCGGAGTCGAACGTCAATGAGGAGGTCCAGGAGACTCAGCGGTGGCTGACGTTGTTCGTGATCACGGTGGTCATCACTGCCGGTCTGGTCGCGTGGATCCTGGCCCGATCCATTGCGGCGCCTCTGCGGCATCTGGCCCAAGTGGCCGAGGACCTGCCGGATGATCTCGACCTGCGGGCCGAGGTCACCGAAGGACCGCCAGAGGTGCGCGCCGTCGCAATCGCCCTGAACGGCACCGCTCAACGGCTGTCCGGAATCCTCGGCCGCACCCAGCGGGTGGCGGCTGATGCGTCCCACCACCTGCGAACCCCACTGACGGGTGTGCGACTGCGGCTGGAGGCGATCGAGGACATCACCGATCAGCCCGATGTCGCGCGGGAAGCGCATGCGGCCACGGCAGAGGTGGATCGGTTGACCTACCGCATCGAGCAGGTCCTCGAACTCGCGCGCAGTGATGCTGGGTCGGCTCCCATCGTGGAGCAGGACGTCACGGAGATCGTGCGCGAGCGTGTTGAAGCCGCCGGAGTGATGTTCGGTGAACGCGGTATCGAGCTCAGCAGCGACTTGGCTGACGGCATTGTTCTGGGCGCACCGCGCGGGAGCGTCAGTCGTCTCGCCGACGAACTCCTGGCCAATGCGCTGACGTACGCCCGAGGTCATGCAGAGGTGCGGCTGAGCAGGGTGCCGGGGGCGATTCGACTTTCCGTGTCGGACGATGGGCCGGGCGTGCCGGCCGCCGAACGGGATGCGATCTTCGACCGGTTCCGACGAGGAACCACCTCGGTCCCAGGTGGCTCAGGGCTGGGCCTCGCTCTGGTGCGCGAGACGGTCATGAGCATGGGTGGTTCAGCGCGGGCCGAGGAGTCGAGCGCCGGCGGGTTGCTGGTGACCCTAGAGCTGCCCAGCGGAGCGCAGGCGACCCAGTCGGCCCACTAGGGCGATGGGGATTCGGCCGGAAGGAGCCGGTCGGGAGAATCAGGCCGGAAGGATTCGGTCGGGAGAATCAGGCCGGAAGGATTCGGCCCATGCCGCTGTATGTGCGACCCCACCATGATCCACTGATCGGACTGACCCGCACTCGTTCGCCGTAGCCGGGGGCATCGATCATCTTGCCGTTACCGATGTAGATGCCGACGTGGTGCGCCCCACGCTTGAAGAAGAAGACGAGGTCACCGGGCTGCGCCTGGCTCTTCTTGATCCTCTTCACCTTCGCCCACTGGGCCCGCGAGTGGTGCGGGAGGTCTCGGCCCGTGGCGGTCTTGTAGACGAACCGGGTCAGGCCCGAGCAGTCGAAGGCGTCCGGACCGGTCCGGCCCGCGGCGTAGCGATCACCGATCTGCTTGCGCGCCACTTGGACGATCCGGGTTCGGACCTGATGGATGCGGGCCATCCGGGTGGCGCGAATCGCGCTCTGCCGGTCACGCCGGATCTCGTCAGGAGTGCGGGAGCGCGCGTCGATCGAGACGATCGATGGGGTGGCCGGCTCGGGCACTGTGGGAGGGGCGGTGGTGGCAGCGGAGTCCGGAGCCGTCTGGGAGGCGACCTGGGCGGACGTGCTGGTTGCGGGCAGTCCGACGGCCACCGCGCCGGTGAGCAGGACACCGAGGGCGAGGGAGACGCCGAGAACACGAGGGCGCGGACCGGAGTCACGCATGAGGGTCCAGAGTGCCAGCAGTCGTGTCACGGTGTCCCTTCCCTCCCTTGTCGCCTCGTCCGGCGGGCGATCCGGCCCGTCGCAAGGCTCTTGACGCTAAGCGGGTGCCTTGGTCTCGAAATGGTCTCGTCCGTATTGCGGAGACCTGCTAGGACGGTCGTGATGATGGTCACAAATTCTCACGGGGGCCCCACCAGCCACATCTGCAACAGGAGAACCAGAGGTTCGGGCAATCCGCTGCGCACCCCGTCTAGCGGTACTAGCGTCCGATCCGAACCCCCGCAGCACCCCCTGGCGCCGGGGCAGACACGACTCGGAGGACTCCATGGACGACTCGGTTCAGCAGCACAAGTACACGCTCACCGAAGATCAGATGCCCACGACCTGGTACAACATCGTGGCCGATCTGCCTGAGCCCCCGCCCCCGCCGCTGCACCCGGGCCGCATGGACCCGGTCGGACCGGAGGACCTCGCTCCGCTGTTCCCGATGGACCTGATCATGCAAGAGGTGTCCACCGACCGGTACATCGACATTCCCGGTGGCGTCCTCGACGTCTATCGCCAGTGGCGCCCGTCCCCGCTCTTCCGTGCGCGTCGCCTCGAGAAGGCACTCGACACACCCGCCCGCATCTACTACAAGTACGAGGGCGTCTCGCCTGCCGGCTCGCACAAGACGAACACGTCGGTGCCGCAGGCGTACTACAACAAGAAGGAAGGCACGACCAAGCTCACCACCGAGACGGGTGCGGGTCAGTGGGGCACCGCGCTCTCCTTCGCCTGTGCGCTGTTCGACCTCGAGTGCGAGGTGTGGCAGGTGGGTGCGTCCTACGACGCCAAGCCGTACCGCCGCCTGATGATCGAGGCCTTCGGCGGAAGCGTCCACCGCTCACCGTCCGACCTGACCGCCATCGGCCGTGAGCTGGCCAAGGATCCGAAGAACTGGTCCGGCTCGCTCGGCATCGCCATCTCCGAGGCCGTGGAGGTCGCCGCCACGAACGAGAACGTGCGCTACGCGCTCGGCTCGGTGCTCAACCACGTGCTCCTGCACCAGACGATCATCGGCGAGGAGGCCCTCCTGCAGATGGAGATGGCAGGAGACACCCCCACGCTCATCGTCGGCTGCACAGGTGGCGGCTCCAACTTCGCCGGCCTGACCTTCCCGTTCCTTCGGGAGAAGATGGCCGGGAAGATCAACCCGCGGATCCTGGCCGTCGAGCCTGCTTCCTGCCCGTCGTTGACGAAGGGCGTGTACGCGTACGACTTCGGCGACACGGCCGGCATGACGCCGCTGATGAAGATGCACACCCTCGGGCACGACTTCATCCCCGATCCCATCCATGCAGGTGGCCTCCGGTACCACGGCATGGCACCACTCATCTCCCACATCTACGAGCTGGGGCTGTTCGATGCCGAGTCCGTCCCCCAGACGGAGTGCTTCGCGGCCGCAATCCAGTTCGCCCGCACGGAGGGCATCGTCCCGGCTCCCGAGCCGACGCATGCCCTTGCCAAGGCAGTCGAGGCGGCCCTGCTGGCCAAGGAGACTGGCGAGGAGACGGTGATCCTCACGGCACTGTGCGGACACGGCCACTTCGACCTCGCGGCCTATGACGCCTACCTCAGCGGCACGATGGTCGACGAGGAGGTCAGTGACGAGCGGTTCGCCGAGGCGCTCGCCACCCTCCCGCAGGTCAACGCCTGACGCAGCACGTCACACCGCACACCCGTGGTTGCCGATGCCTGGCCCGTTGTCGGGGTGTCTCGCGAATCGAGACCCCGACAACGGGCCAGGCATCGGTAGGGTGGGCGGGTGAGTTCGCCGCAGCCTCGGGCCGCCCTGGCCAAGGGCCTGATCTTCGTGGGTGCGGCGACGATGGTCGGCAACGGCGCCGCCTACCTGCTGAGCATGGTCTCAGCCCGCATTCTCACGCCGGCCGAGTTCGGCGCCCTCGGAGCTCTCCTCGGCCTTCTCGTCATCATCAGCACCGTCGGCATCGCCACGCAGGCATTCACTGCCCGTCGGGTGGCCGTTGCCGGCGGTGACCGTGCGTCCGTCGAGGGCGAGGCCATCCGGCTCGCGGCTCTCGTGGCCGGCTTCATCATCGCCGCGGGAGCCATCCTCGCCTGGCCGGTGGGCGCGATCTTCCAGATTCCGGCACTCGCGGTTGCCGCCGGGGTCGGATCCATCGGCTTCGTCATCATCGGTTCCGCCGCCATGGGCATCGCGCAGGGCCGCGAGGAGCACCTGCGGCTGAGCTGGGCCTTCATCGCCAACGGCGTCGGCCGCGCGGCGGGCGGTGTCATCGGGGTCGTCGTCCTCCAGAGCGTCACCGGTGTCGGTATCGGTGTCCTGCTCGGTTGCGCGGTGGGCGCTGCCATCTCCTACCGGCTCATCTGCCCCGGGGCCTGGGCGTCGTCCGTGGCCAAGGGAGTGCCTGCCGAGTTCGGGCACGTGGTCCATGCCCTGATGGTGCTGTTCACTCTCACCAATGTCGACGTCCTCCTGGCACGCATCTTCCTGACGGAGAATCAGTCCGGGGAGTACTCGGTTGGTGTGCTCCTCGCCAAGATCGCCTTCTTCCTGCCCAACGCGATCATCATCGTGCTCTTCCCCAAGATGACCGGAGGTCGCAGCAACCGCACTGTCTATCTGGCGACCGGGCTCACGGCCGTCGTCGGTCTTGTCATCACGGGCTTCAGCTTCGCGTTCGGCGACCTCGTCGTGCGCATCCTCGGTGGGGCGCAGTACACCGAACTCGGCTCGGAGGCGTGGCTGTTCGCGCTCGAGGGCTCTGCGTTCGCCCTCGTCCAGGTTCTCCTGTACGCGCGCCTGGCAACACAGGACCAGCGCGCCGTCGTGGCCGTCTGGGCGGCCTTGGCCGTGCTCGTGGCCGTGGTGGCGCTGTGGCGCCACGACTCCGTCGCAGAGATCGTCACGTCGGTCGTCGTCGTGTCCCTTGCCCTCACCGTCGTCGGCCTGATCATGGATCGACGACACGCTCCGGGAGTCCCCATCCCGGTCGAATCCGCTGAGTAGGCGTGTCGAATCGTCGCCTGGAAGGTTCGGCGCCGCCGGAATGGCAGCATGCACAGAGAACGCATGAGCGATGACAGGGAGTGAGATGTCCGACGAGCCGCAGGGTGATCAGGTCGAGCAGAAGCCGACCGCGGCTGATGACGGCATGGGTGCCACCAGCCCGTCGCGGACGTCCGACGACTCGACTCAGGAGCTCCCTGCCGTCGCGGGGCCCGTCGTGGACGACGAGATGCTCGCAGCCTTCGAGGGGACGGTGGAGCCGGCCGTCGTGGCCATGGAGGACGTGGCTGTCGTGGAAGCTGTCGAGGGTGCTGATGTCGCCGATGCCGCCGATGCCGCCGATGCCGCTGAGGAAGACGCCACGGACGTGCCCGAGGTCATCGCTGTCGCCGCGGTCGTCGTCACCGAACCCGCTCCCGTCGTCGTCGAACCCGCACCTGTCGTCGTCGAGCCCGTGCCTGCTGTCGAGCCCGTACCCGTGATCACGCCGACCGGCTCGCCGGATGGACCGGTGTCCCACGCGGCGCCACGACGGTCCGCCTGGCCACTGGTCTTCACCACTGTGGGCGTGATCCTCGCCCTGATCGCCGTCGGCGCCGCAGGCGTCTACGTCGGACGTGAGACCGCTCCGGCACCGGGCGTTGTCGTTCAGAACGAGGCTTCGGCGACCGAGACCGCCGCATCCGCGTCGATGGCGGTCGGCCCGCTGCCGGTCCCCGCTCCTGGGACCTTCCTGATCACGACGGCTCGGGTGCCCACTGCGACGTGGCCCGTGATGCTCAACTCGGCCGCATCCCTCCCCGACGACGCGGGAGCGGCGCCGGGGTACCGCCTCGTCAACGCAGGCATCAGCGGGGCACAGGTCGCCGGAATCCTGAGCACCTCCTTCGGCGCCAGCGGCCCCGCGGTCGAGACCGACACCGGTTGGGAGGTCGGCAATGCCGACGAGCCGCATGTGACGGTCAGGCGTGATCCGCTGTTCTCCTGGCTCTATGAGGACCCCGCGGCACTGGCCCTGCCTCCGGTCGCTCCGCCGCTGGATCCGGCAGAGGCCATCAGCAGCAGCACCGATGCTCTCGCCGGAATCGGTGTCGACATCTCCACCGTCGAGTACGACATCTCCACGGTCGACGGCCGTACGGGGGTGAACGCCTGGCAGATGGTCGGTGAGCAGCGCACCCAGCTCGGCTGGAGCCTCATCTTCGACACGGACAGCACGATCCTGCGGGCGAGCGGCTTCTCGTCGGGGCTCGAGGGCGTTCCGGACTACCCGGTCGTCGGCGCAGCGACGGCGATAGCGCGGTCGCAGCAGTCGCCCTGGACGGCTCTGCCGGCCAGTCCGATCACCGGGCCTACTGACGGCACGGAGGACGCTCCGGTTCCGGCCCCGAATGCGTCGGGCGTTCCGGCGGTGGACGTCCCCATGTCAACCGTGGACGTCACCTCGGCGGAGCTCGGCCTGGCCCAGTACTGGCAGCCGGACGGCAGCATCCTGCTGCTTCCGTCCTACATACTCACGGGTGCTGACGGCAGCACGTGGTCGCTCCTCGCCGTCGCCGAGACCGCAGTGTCGTTCGTCAATCAGCCGTTCCCTGCCGGAGCTGCCGCGGACGGCTTCATCGCGGAGCCGTTCCCGTCCTCCGATGGAGCCGAGGACGTGACGGATGCGAGCGTCACGGGCGACGAGCTTCCCGTCGACAGTGGCGCGGAGGACGTCGGGGTCGTGGACGAGAACGGCGACACGGTGTTCGATCCGGCGAGTGACCCGGCGGCAGCGGAGTAAGGCTCCCCCCACTACGGTTGTGCACTTAGGCGAGGTGGCAGAGCGGCCGATTGCAGGCGCCTTGAAAGCGCCCGAGGGGAAACCCTCCGGGGGTTCAAATCCCTCCCTCGCCGCGTGATGGGTAGTGGGATTTGGGAGGAGGGCATCGCTCTTGCGGTGTCCGACGGTTCCCTCCCTCGCCGCGTGATGGGTAGTGGGATTTGGGAGGAGGGCATCGCTTTTGCGGTGTCCGACGGTTCCCTCCCTCGCGGGGTGATGCCCATGGTGGTGCTGGTCGTCATCGACATTGCGGTGGTGATGACGGTGTCGATCGGCATTGGCGCTTGGGCTCCTCGGTGGCCGGCCCGCTGGTTGTCATCGGACCCGGTGCCGCTGCGGCAGCTCCCGTGGGAGTCGCCGGCCTACTTCCGCCGGCTCCAGGTGCGCAGGTGGACGCGGATCCTTCCGGAGATGGGAGGAACCTTCGGGGGACAGAGCAAGGATTCCCTGCCCGGGCACGATCCTGAGGCGCTCGCGACGTACCTCGTCGAAGTGCGGCGGGCGGAGTGGGTCCACTGGGCGTCCCTCGCCAGCGCCGTTGTCCTCTTCGCCTTCTCGCCATGGTGGCTGGCACTGCCCTTCCTGCTGGTTGTCACTGCGGGTAACGTCCCCTTCCTCATCGTCCTGAGGAACAATCGGTTTCGAATCCAACGCATCATCGATCACGAGAGCAGGCACTCATGAGCAACGCCACCGGCAGCACCTTCGGAATCAACTCGATGGTGGGTCGTCTTGCACGCGTGGCCGTTCGCCCGCCCTCATCCCGAGGGGACTATGTGGTGGCCCATTGGGCGGAGCCGCTTGATCTGGATCTGCTGGCTCGCCAGCACGCAGACTTCGTGGCCCTTCTGGAGCGACTCGGATGCGAGGTCGAGGTGCTGTCTCCCGTTGACGACATGCCGGACGCGATCTTCACCTATGACCCGGCCTTCGTCGTTCCCAATGGCGTGATCGAGCTCCGGGGCGCCAAGGAGGTGCGCAAGGGCGAGCCGCCGCTGCTCACGGTTGAGCTGGAGGACCTGGGAGTCCCGGTGGCAGGACGGCTGGTCGAGCCGGCGACCGCGGATGGCGGGGACCTGTTCTGGCTGGACGCCACGACCCTCGCCGCAGGCCGCACCTACCGGACCAACCAGGCCGCTCACGACCAGCTGCGCGCCATCCTCGAGCCCATCGGCGTTACCGTCGAGACGTTCGACCTCCCGCATGATCTGGGCCCCGAGTACTGCCTCCACCTGATGTCCGTGGTCTCACCGGTCCGGGAGAACCTCGCGGTCGTCTATGAGCGCCTTGCACCGGTGGCCCTGCTGCAGGCGCTGGCCGCTCGCGGAATCGAGACGGTCAACGTGCCCGAGGAGGACTACCTGTCCCTCGGCTGCAACATCCTCGCGGTGGCTCCGGGAGTCGTCGTGATGGCGCAGGGCAATGACGCCACGGCCAAGGCGCTGCGTGACCACGGAGTCGAGGTGCACATGTACGAGGCGAGTGAGATCAACAAGGGCGAGGGTGGGCCGACCTGCCTGACCCGCCCGCTGCTGCGCGGGTAGTCACGTCCCGCCTGACGGGGATCTAGCGCGGGATGTACTTGGAGGGGTTGACCGAGCGCCCGTTGAGCTCGGCGCCGATGTGCAGGTGCGAGCCCGTCGTATTGCCCGTGTGGCCGACGGCTCCCAGTCGCGAATCCACGGTGACGCGGGCGCCCTTGCTGACGTTGATGCGCGACAGGTGTGCGTACGTCAACTCCACGCCATCCACGCACCGCACGACCACGTGCTTGCCGGCCCAGGTTCCGCGGTTGCCGGCGAACAGGACCACTCCGGTGCACGCGTTATCAACTGCGTCGCCCTCGGCAGCGTCGTAGTCGATTCCGTCGTGGGAGCCGTGGAGCCACCAGGAGCCTCGTTCACCGAAAGCTGCAGTGACGGGTCTGCTGCCCATCGGATTCGCGTAGGCCGCACCTCGCTGATTCCGGGACGGTTGCGCGCCACGCTCATCCTCCGACGCCGCTGTCGCGGCGGGTGCCGCCGCGACGAGCGTCACCCCGAGGGCAGCACACGTCGCGGCGGTCGCAATCCGCCGCTTTGTCGGACCCAGCATTGCTAAAGCGTCGAGGTGTCCAGAACGAACCGGTACTTGATGTCGCTTGCGACAACGCGCTCCCAAGCCTCGTTCACCTTGTCGAAGCCGATGACCTCGATGTCCGCGCCCAGACCATGCTCGCCACAGAAGTCGAGCATCTCCTGAGTTTGGGGTATGCCACCGTTGTTCGTTCCGGAGATACGTCGGCGATGGCTGACCAGATTGAACGCGCTGAACGTGAGGTCGTTCTCCGGGAGGCCGACGATCACCATCGTTCCGTCGAAGTCGAGCAGGCGCAGGTAGGTGTCGAGGTTCGTCATCGCCGAGGCCGTGTTGATGATCAGGTCCAAGGACGCATTGGCGGCCTTCATGGCCTCCTTGTCGCTGGACAGCAGGAAGTGCTTGGCGCCCAGGCGGTAGCCGTCCTCCTCCTTGTTCGGCGAGTGGCTGATGAGCGTCACCTCGGCGCCCATGGCGGCGGCGATCTTCACACCCATGTGGCCGAGGCCGCCGAGGCCGACGATGCCGACGCGAACGCCCGGGCCTGCCTTCCACTCGGCCAGCGGCTGGTAGAGGGTGATGCCGGCGCACAGGAGCGGGGCGGCGACGTCGAGGCCGAGACTGTCAGGGATGTGGAAGACGAAGTCCTCGTTCGTGACGACGTGCTTGGCGTAGCCACCGTACGTGGGGGTGACGCCGTCCATCTCGTACCCGTTGTACGTGGGGGCGATCTGGACGGAGCAGTAGGACTGCTCACCCTTCTGGCAGGTGGGGCAGGTTCCGCAGGAGCCGACGTTGCAGCCCACGCCCACACGGTCACCGACCTTCACGCCGGTGACGTCCGATCCGACCGCACTGACGACGCCAGCGATCTCATGTCCGGGGACCATCGGGAAGATCGAGGTGAACCACTCCTCGCGCGCCTGATGGATGTCGGAGTGGCAGATACCTGAGAACTTGATGTCGATCCCGACATCGTGCGGGCCGAGGTCGCGTCGGGGCACATCGAAGGGCTCCAACGGGGCCTTGGCGGTCGGTGCGGCGTAGCCGGGAACGTTCATCAGATTCTCTCTTCTGTATCGGGACGTGCTCATCCTGTCATCGGCACGCGGATCGCACCACGTGACCGTCAGATCTGGAAGATCTCCTCAAGCTCATGCCGCATCACCGCTCCGCTGAGTTCCTGACCGGTCCACAGCCGGGCGTTGATGAGCGCCTGATTGACGAGCATGCCGAGTCCGTCCAGAGGCGTGCAACCATGGTCCTGGGCGGATCGAAGGAAGCCCGTCATCGGCGGGTTGACGACGACGTCGGCCACGACTGTGCCGGGTTCGACGGTCCCCATGTCGACGTCGGGAGTGTCGCCCTCATTCGGATGGAACCCGATGGATGTGGCGTTGATCAGGACGCCGGTGCCATGTGGCACGTGCAGGCGCGGAGTCCAGGGCAGGTAGCGACCGGCAGCGGAAGTCCGTGTGTCGATGAGGTCGGCGACGGCCTGACCTCGTTCGGGGGTGCGGTTCACGATGGTGATGCTCAGGGCACCCGCGAGGGCCACCTCGACGGCGATGGCGCGGGCTGCTCCCCCCGCGCCCAGGATCACCACATGCTGCCCGGAAGGGTCACGCACGGGTCGCAGCGAGGCGACGAAGCCCTGTCCGTCGGTGTTCTCACCGATCAGGCGCGGGGTTGCACCGCTGCGATCGATGACCACGGTGTTGACCGCTCCGATGATCTCGGCCGACGTCGCGAGCTCGTCGAGGTGGTCGAGTACGGCGACCTTGTGGGGGATCGAGCAGTTGAAGCCCCTCCATCCCATCGCCACGGCCCCGCGCACGGCGTCGGCCAGATTCGCCGGAGGGACTTCGCAGTTGATGTACCGGAAGTCGAGGCCTGCGTCAGCGAAGGCGGCCTCCATGATGGCGACCGTTGGATTCTGCGCGGCAGACGTGGAAAAGGATCCGGTCAACTCCGCGCAGAAGGTTCTGTCGGTCATCGATTGCTCCAGGCTCACGTGGGTCGGGGTTGAGAGCCTATCTGCACTACACACGCCACGTGGCTGCTGGAGAATGCCGTCATGACAATTCGAGTAGGCATCATCGGAGTCGGCAATATCGGCGCGTCGCATGCGCGGGACCTCTCCTCGCGAGTCGCTGGATCGTCGGTGTCGGTGGTCTACGACTTCGACCAGGCACGAGCCGTGCAGGTGGCCGAAGCGGTCGGGGCGCGCGCAGTGGCCTCCTACGCCGACGTCATCGATGCTGCTGATGTGGACGCCGTACTCATCGCGTCCCCCGATCAGTTCCATGCCGAGCAGGCGTTGGCCTGTCTTGCTGCGGGTAAGCCCATGCTCTGTGAGAAGCCACTCGCTCCCAGCGAGGATGAGGCGAGACGTGTGCTGGACGCTGAGGTTGCGCTGGGACGCCAGCTGATCATGATGGGGTTCATGCGCCGGTTCGATCCGGGCTACCTGGAGCTGAAGGGCCAGCTCGGCCCCGAGGGCATCGGCGACCCGCTCACGATCCGGAACTCGCACCGCAATGAGATCGCGCCCTACGGACTCGACAGCGCGCTGAGCATCACCAACTCTGCGATCCACGAGATCGACATCAACCGCTGGCTGACGGACGACGAGTACGCCTGGGTCGAGGTCATCACCGGACGCAACGGCCCGCTGACGCCCGAAGGCCAGCACGATCCGCTGTTCCTGCTGTTGAAGACGGCTGCGGGCACGATCATCGACATCGAGATGTACGTCCAGTCTCAGCTGGGATACGAGGTCACCTGCGCCGTGACGGGCGGAACGGGCGCAGCAGAGATGGCCGACGGGGCCTACGTGACCACTTCACGACGTCTGCACCGCGGACATGGCCTGCCTGAGCAGTGGCTCGGCCGGTTCCAGGAGGCCTACCGGCTTCAGTTGCAGGGGTGGATCACTCACCTGGAGACGGGTGGACCCATGCCGGGCGCGAGCACCTGGGACGGATACGTGGATGCCCTGGTCGCGACCCGTGCGATCGAGTCCATGCGCTCCGGTCAACGCGTCGACATCGTCCTGCCGCCGAAACCGTCGCTATATGCGTGATGCTCGTTTCTCCCGCGAGGAGGGAGAAACGAGCATCAGAGGCTGAAATGCGGTGCGTTTAGCTCACTGGTCCCGCGACGCGGGACAAATGATCAGTTGACGGGAGTGAGCTGCTGCTCGTTCTCCGGAACAGTCATCGCCCCGGTCATCACGGCCACGACATCGTTCATGGATGCCGATCTCGGTGTGACGACCGCTGCTCGCTTGCCGAGGCGCGCGATGTGAATCCGATCGGCCACCTCGAACACCTGCGGCATGTTGTGCGAGATGAGGATCACGGACAGACCACGCTCGCGAAGGTCCTGAATCATCTTGAGAACGCGGGCCGACTCGTTGACGCCAAGGGCTGCTGTCGGCTCGTCGAGGATGATCACCTGGCTGCCGAAAGCGGCCGCTCGAGCAACGGCGACTGCCTGACGCTGACCACCCGAGAGAGTCTCGACGGCCTGCGTGATGTTCTGCAGGGTGCTGATGCCGAGGTCCTTGAGGTGTTGTGCGGAGTCGGCGCGCATCCTCTTCTTGTCCAGAGTGCGGAAGAGCGCCCCCACGACCCCAGGCTTGCGCTCCTCGCGGCCGAGATAGAGGTTGCTGGCGATGTCGAGGGCCGGCGCTACCGCGAGAGTCTGGAAGACCGTTTCGACGCCGTGGCGGCGAGCCTCACTCGTGCTCTTGAATTCGACCCGGTCGCCGTTGATGAACATCTCCCCTGAATCCGGGATGTGCGCACCTGAGAAGCACTTGATCAGGCTGGACTTGCCCGCGCCGTTGTCGCCAACCACGGCGAGGACCTCACCGGGGTACAGCTCAAGGTCGGCGCCGTCGAGAGCGACAACCCGTCCGAAGGTCTTGATCAGATGCTTGCCCTGGACGATGGGACTGACGGTCGTGGTGGCGGTCATGCCTTTACCTTCCTGATCCATTGGTCGGTGGCGACAGCGATGATGACGAGGATGCCGATGGCCAGGACTCGGTATGCCTGGTCGAGACCGGCCAGAGAGAGTCCGTTCTGCACGACGGTGATGATGAATGCGCCGATCAAGGTGCCAAGGATGGTGCCTCGGCCGCCGAAGAGCGACGTGCCACCGATCACGACTGCCGTGATGGTGTCGAGGTTCAGCAGTGGATCGGGGTTCGGGCTCGCCGAGCCGACGCGGCCGATGGTCAGCCAGGCAGCGATGCCGACGATGAGGCCGGCAACGACGTAGACACTGAAGACCACGCGCTTGGTGGAGATGCCGGACAGCTCGGCTGCGTTGGGATCGTCACCGACCGCGTAGACGTGCAGACCCCATGCGGTGTTCTTGAGGATGTAGCCGAAGATCGCGTACAGGATCAGCATGAGCACGACGCCGTAGAGGAGCTGGAACTCGCCGATCTGGAAGGTGTTGCCCAGCCACTGCATGACCTCGGGCATTTCCGGCTTCTGAATCGTCCGTGCCTTGAACAGGATGAGGGTCAGCGCAGTGAAGACCGACAACGTGCCCAGTGTGACGATGAAGGGGGGCAAGCTGAGTCTGACGATCAGGAAGCCATTGATCACCCCGGTGAGGACGCCGACGAGGATGCCGATGAAGATCGCCAGATAGGGGTTCTGTCCGGCAATCGGCAGCACATTCGACGCCGTCACGTATACGGCCAGGTTGGCCATCGCCATCTGGGCCAGAGTCGTCGCTGCACCGATGCTGAGGTCGATGCCCGCGGTCAGGATGATCAGCGTCTGGGCGATCGCCAATGTGCCGACGACAACCGTCTGCTGAGTGACGAACGAGATGTTCTGCGGAAGCAGGAAGCGCTCGTTGAGGAGGTAGAAGATGACGACGGCGACGACGAGGACGATCAGTGGGCTGAGGTAGGGGTACTTGTGCAGTACTCCCTGGATGCGCTGAAGCGTGGTTCGGCGCTCGACAAACTCGTCAGCGAGATCAGTGGGGGTTGCAGTGCTCAAGGCTGGTGCCTCCCGGCGATGCGAGAACAGGTGTTCGTGAGATTACTTGCTTGAACGTGACGCGGGGCGGCAATCCGAAGATTGCCGCCCCGCGCACTGCCGAAATAACGGCTGGGATTTAACCCCAGGCGTTGTCGATGCAGTACTGAGCGCTCTCCTGCGGTGCGGAGGTGACCGTGTCCATCGGGTCATCCGTGCACAGGGTCACGCCGGTGTCGAAGAACTGGCCGTTGGCCGAGGTGTTCTCCGGAGCAGCGCCACCATCAGCGATGGTCTTGATGGCCTCGACGCCGAGGGACGCCATGCGCAGCGGGTACTGCTGCGACGTGGCCTGGATGTCGCCAGCCTTGACTGCCTCGACACCTGCGAGACCGCCGTCGACCGACACGATGATGACGTCCTGGCCAACAGTCTTGCCGGCGGCCTTGAGGGCCTCAGCAGCACCGAAGGCGGTGGGCTCGTTGATCGTGTAGACGACGTTGATGTCGGGGTTCTTGGAGAGGCAGGTCTCCATGCCCGTCCTGCCGCCGGCCTCGTTCGCACCAGTGGCCTCGAGGCAGACGATCTCGTAGTCGCCGCCGGCGCCCGTGGAGTAGGTGCCGGTTGCAGCTGCCGAGGACATGTCCTCAAGCGTCGGCACCTCGATGCCCATGCCCTTGAGGAAGCCGTTCGCGCGGCAGTAGTCGACGGACACGACGCGGTCGTTGAAGATGACCAGCTCGGCGATCGTCGCCTTCTCACCGTTCAGCTTGCCTGCGGCCCACTGGCCGATGGCCTCGCCCGCGAGGCAGTTGTCGGTGGCGAAGGTGATGTCGACGACGTCCGGCGGATCAGTCGGGGTGTCGAGTGCGATGACGTAGAGGCCCGCGTCGCGCGCCTTCTTGATGGCATCGTTGACGTTGACGGACATCGGGGTGATGAGGATGCCGGCCTGGCCCTGAGCGATCGCGTTCTCGATCAGCTCGATCTGGCCAGCGTCGTCGCCCTCTTCCTTGCCGGAGCCGACGGTCAGGTCGACGTTGAGCTCTCCGGCCTTCTCCTTCGCGCCGGCCTGCATGGCGACGAAGAACGGGTTGGTGGAGTCCTTGGTGATGAGCGAGACGGCAACGGCGTCGCCCTCGGCCATCGGCTCCTCGGCAGCGGCCTCGGATGCGGCGGGCTCGGTGGTGGCCTCGTCGCTCGAGCCCGAGCTGCAGGCCGCGAGCGTGACGGCGGCGACGCCGGCCACCGCGACTGCGGTGAACGTGCGACCGCGTGTCAAGCGGTTGATCATGTGGAATCCCTTCGAAGGGTGGGTTGGGTGTGACATCAAGGTCACGTGCTATGTCTAACTGCTACCGGTGCTCGGCACCAGTCGAGCGCTCAGTTGATACCGAAGCGTTACGACGGTGCCGCCACCCGCGGCCTAGCCACAGGAGCGTGTCCTGGCGCCGCCAGTCCCCACAAGCACGGTTCTGACAACGTTGTCTTATTTGTAGTGCCCGGGCGCCTGTAGTGCAAGAGCAAGGGTGCAATACTCCTGATTCGTAATGACAACGTTATCTGGCACCGGGGTCCCTGAGGGACGTGAGCGCGCGACCATGCGGGATGTGGCCGCCCGCGCCGGCGTGAGCCTCAAGACCGTCTCTCGGGTCGTCAACCACGAGGCAGGGGTGCGCCCCGAGCTCATCGCCCGGGTCACCAGTGCCGCAGACGAACTGCACTATCGACCCAATCTGACGGCCAGCAGCCTGCGCCGCTCGGATCGTCGCACGGCAACGATCGGCCTCCTCGTCGACGACGTGGCCAACCCCTTCTTCGCCGACATCCACCGGGGCGTCGAGGAGGTGGCGCGCGAGCGCGGCGTGGCTGTGATGGCCGCCAGCCTGGACCGTCGCGACGAGGTTGAGGCTGACATCGTCCGCACCTTCGCGTCCCGCCGCGTCGACGGTCTCCTGCTCGTGCCGACTGCGCGCGATCAGGCATATCTCGCCGACGAGATCGGCAGCGGCTGGCCAGTGGTCTGCGTCGACAGGGCGCCAAGTGGGGTCAACGTCGACGTCGTTGTGGCTGACAACCGTGAAGCGGCTGCCGTCGCCACACGTCACCTGCTGTCGCGCGGGCACCGCCGGATCGGCTTCCTCTGCGACGAGTCGACTCTGATGACGGCGCAGGAGCGGCATCGGGGCTTTCAGGATGCGATGGCTGAAGCGGGCGTCGAGGTCTCTGCGGAATGGGTGCGATTCGACGTCGACTCCGTCGACGACGGCGATGTCGTAACGCGTCAGCTCCTGTCGGGGCGGCAGGCCCCCACGGCACTCTTCACTGCCCAGAACTACGTCACGATGGGCGCATACAGAGCACTCCATCAGCTTCAGCGTCAGGAGTCCGTGGCTCTGATTGGCTTTGACGACTTCGCGATGGCCGATGTCCTGCAGCCGGGTGTCACCGTCATCTCACAGGACGCGCGCCGGATGGGACGCGAGGCGGCCGAGGTGCTGTTCAGGCGCATGGATGGAGATACGTCTCCGATCTCCGCGCAGGTGGTGCCGTGCTCCCTTGTCACTCGAGGATCTGGGGAAATTCCCCCGGCGTGACGAGCACTCCCGAGCGTCGAGAAGTCTCTGCCACCAGCACGCCCGCCAGCACGATGACTCCGCCGAGCATCTGCATGCCCGTCACGATCTCGCCGAGGAGTGCGAAGCCGATGGCGAAGGCCCAGAGCGGCTCCGTGGTGGCCACGATGCCGGCGCGCTGAGCGCCGAGTCGCCGCAACGATCCGAGGACGAGCAGGAAGGGCGCGACGGTGCCCATGAGCACTCCCCATGCCATGAGCACCCAGACGGGCAGCGCCGGACCGCCTCCGATCATCGGCGTGGTGGCAACGCCCAGGGTGCTCCACGGAAAGGACCACCACGGCGCCGCGATGGCCCAGGCGATGCTGGCGAAGATGAAGCCCCACATGGTCAGCGAAACAGCGTCGCGGTGGGTCTGCCCGGACTCGCCGAGCAGCCAGTAAGTGGCGAGCGCCACTGCGCATGCCAGGCCGGCGACCACACCGATCGGGTCAAGCGTCATTCCCTGCCACACCTGGGAGACGAGCGCCAGTCCGAGGAGGGTGAGGCCGATGGCCAGCCAGATCCGGTTGCTCACCTCTCGCCGTCTTCCGAATCGCAGCCACAGCGCCACGATGACCGGGGCAAGGAAGGCCAGCAGTGTGCCGATCCCGACGTTGAGGCGGGAGATCGTCAGGAAGTACAGGTACTGCACGAGCGTGAACGCAATGACTCCGTAGGCGATCAGGAACGGAAGCTCCCGGCGTCGGACGCGAAAGCGCCTCGGGGCGGTGACGAGGACGACGATGATGAGCACCACCATCGCCCCCGCGTTGCGCACCTGTGTGAGGTGCAGCGGATCCAGTCCCGCGTTCATCGCGTTCTTGGCCACCACGCCGTTCAGGGCGAACAGGAAGGCGGCGACCAGGTACATCCCGACGCCGATGGCGTCGCGCCCGGTGGGAAGAGCAGTGGTCAGTCGATCTGCAGTTGCCACACGCGTGCCCCGCCGATCAGGGCCGCGGAGTTCGGCACGACGACGATGTCATCGCCAAGCTTGGCAAGGACGGTGGGGGTGATGTGTCGAGAGTTTCCACCACCGAGGTAGAGGCGGTCCCACATGAACACGGGTCGCAGCCCTTCGACCATGCGCCCGACGCGTCGCGACCACAGGGCATCTCCGAGCCGACGCCGCTCATGCTCGCCGATATAGGTGTCGTATGAGAGTCCCCAGCGAACGGGCGCCTGGCTCATCTCCATGTGAGGCGCGAGACGCTGGCCGTCGAAGACGGCGAATCCGAGACCGGTGCCCAGGGTCATCACGATCTCCAGCCCAGCGCCGGCGATGACTCCCGCTCCGTGGATCTCCGCATCGTTGAGCACACGCGTGGGAATCCCCAGCGCCGTCTCCATGGCAGCCTTCGCGTCGAATCCCTCCCATTGCTCGACGAGTTCGGGGAGCACGCGCGTCCGTGGGCCCGACTTGGTGACGTAGTGGGGCGTGGTGACGACGACGCCGTGCCGGATCATGCCGGGCAGTCCGACGGTCGCCCGCTCGGCCTTGGGCAGTTGGGCCGCAAGGTCGACCAGGGTCTGGACGAACAGACTCGTGGGCAGCGGGTAGGGGGTGGGCACGCGAATGGGATGCGCTCGCATGGTGCCGGCCTCGTCGAGGACGGAGCCCTTGATGCCGCCGCCGCCGCAGTCGATCGCCAGAGTGGTCATGCGGCGCATTCTGCCGTGTCGGGGACCGCTATCCTCATCTGGTCGTCCTCGGGGACGGCGTGGAGGTGTCGCCTAGTCCGGTCTATGGCGCCGCACTGCTAATGCGGTTTGGGTTTATCGCCCATCGCGAGTTCAAATCTCGCCACCTCCGCCGACGTGAAGGCCCCGCCCTTGTGGCGGGGCTTTCACGTTGGCGGTGGGTGTTGCCGGAGATTTGGGAGGAGGGCGTGGAGCGCCCGACGGGTCTCGCCACCTCCGCCGACGTGAAGGGTCGTCCCTCCGGGGACGGCCCTTCATTCGTCTGCGGAGTGCGAAGTGTCGAGTGCCGAGAGCGGATTCCGACTCCCGACTGGCCTCACGCACCCCAGGATGGACGCAGGATCA
>Ga0181558_10001319_pt1 | contig 23834 bp, 23 predicted proteins | sample 011ome_22_FD_133754 | JGI IMG/M metagenome (GOLD analysis project Ga0181558, IMG submission 133754) | Coastal salt marsh microbial communities from the Groves Creek Marsh, Skidaway Island, Georgia - 011507BT metaG (megahit assembly) | ecosystem: Environmental > Aquatic > Marine > Intertidal...
CAAATCTATACCTGAGTTGATCCAAAAAACTCATAAATCCCAGCGATTGTTATTGAACTCCTTTTTTTTCCAATACCACATCATGGCCAAACCTGTAACGGCGCCTCCAACATGAGCGAAGTGTGCAATAGGTCCAATAGAATAAGATGAAAAGCCAAAGAAAAGATCGGCAAAAATCAAAATAGGAACCAAAAACTTTGCTTTCACCGGTATGGGAGGAAACAAAAGCATCAATTGAGCATTTGGGAAAAGCATAGCAAAACCAACCAAAACCCCGTATAAAGCCCCAGAGGCCCCTACCATAACCGATCGGAAAGCGTTGAATGCACTCGATAATTGATCTTCTCCAATGAAATTAATCGCTGCTGTAGGCAATTCGGCGGTTTTATAAAAGGATTTGATTTCAGGAGCATTTAGACCGAAACCCGTCAATGCATCATTAACTTGTTCTACTTGAAAATAGTAGAGTAATAATTGAAGCGCTGCCGCCCCAAATCCGGTGGAGAGATAAAAGAAAATAAACTTTTGCTTCCCCCACATTTGTTCCAAAGGAGTTCCAAACATCCACAATCCGAACATATTAAAGAAAATATGGGAGATGTCTCCATGCATGAACATATGGGTTAAAGGTTGCCAAAACTCAAATTTGGGGTTTTCAGGATAATGTAATGCGAACCAATCATATACCTGATTACCAAGGGTTAGGGTGGCCAAGAAAAAAATACCGTTGATGATCAGTAGGTGCTTTACCGTTTCAGTAACGTTACGCATTAATTCAATTTATTTTCTAATTCTTCTTTATCTAAAGTAATAAAAATCCGACGATTAAAGGGGCTAGTCAAGGTATCTTTACAAGCAAAAAAATCATCTAACAAAGCCTGTTGCTCTTGGGTGGAAAGAACGGTATTGGACTGTATAGAAAGTGATTTAGACAGCATTTTGGCCATGTAATCGGCTTGACTAAAGCTTTCAGTTTGGTGATCACTATTGATAGCAGAAAGAATCTCTTCAAATAGCTTTCCCAATTGTTTATCATCACAGACGGCTGGAATACCGGTAATGATTAATTTTTGTTTCTTGAGCTTTACAGCAAACCCCATGGCGTTTAAGTTTTCTTCAAGCTCACCGAATAAGGCCATTTGCTGTTGGGAAAGCTCTATTTCTTTAGGAAAAATCAATTGTTGGCTCAGTAAGTTCCTTTTGGTGACTCCTATCAGAAATTTTTCATACAACACCCGCTGGTGGGCTCTTTGTTGATCGATGATTAAAAGACCCGATCGGGTACTGGTTACAATAAATTTTCGAAGCAATTGGAAAACCTTTGGTGCTTCCTCTATCGCCATTTTCAAACTGTTATCCAAGGGAAAGGGGTCATTGGGAATTTCCAATCCAGAGTATAAACTCTCCCAGCTGCTCTGAGTGGTCTTTAACCGACTTCCCTCTGAGCTTTTAAAGGGGTTAAAACTGGAGTCCACTTCGATGGGAGGTTGCTCCGTAGGAATTTTCTGCTGTAAAGCATAGGGCGTATCCAAGTTGGGGTCTCGATCAAAATCCAATACAGGTGTCGCTTGAAACATACCCAAGCTGTGTTTTACCATCGATTTGATAATGGCATAAAGGTTTTGCTCCTCCTCAAATTTAATCTCTGTTTTGGTAGGATGAATATTGATATCAATTGTTTTGGGATCGACTTGTATGTAGATGAAATATCCCGGATGAAAATGATCCCTCAGCAATCCTTCAAAAGCAGAACTAACTGCATGGTGCAAAAAAGGACTTTTGATAAACCTTCTGTTCACGAAAAAAAACTGTTGTCCCCTGGATTTTTTTGCAAATTCAGGCTTTACAACAAAACCCTCAATTCCTGCGACGGTAGTCATCTCCTCTACAGGGATTAATTTTTCTTCAATTTTGTTTCCAAAAACATTGGCGATCCTTTTTTTGAAAGATACAGCAGGAAGATCAAAAAGCTCCGATCCATTTTGCAAAAAACTAAATTTTACTTCTGGATGAATCAGGGCCACCCGATGAAATTCATCAATGATGTGCCTTAATTCTACTTTGTCGGATTTGAGAAAATTTCTTCTTGCTGGAACATTAAAAAAAAGATTCTTAACAGCAATAGAAGTACCTTTGGGGGCAACAGAGAATTCCTGTTCCTCAATTTTGCTTCCGGATATTTTGATACAACTTGCCGTTTCTCCCTCTGCGGTCTTACTGTGAACTTCAACTTGTGCGATAGCAGCGATCGAAGCTAAGGCTTCCCCTCTGAATCCTTTGGAACGGATTGAAAATAGGTCGTCTGCCGACTTAATTTTTGAGGTAGCATGACGTTCGAAAGACAACCTCAGATCGGTTGGCGACATTCCTATGCCATTGTCTATAACCTGAATTAATGTTTTCCCCGCTCCATTGATCAATAGTTGAACCTCAGTCGCTTCGGCGTCTAGGGCGTTTTCAAGAAGCTCTTTCACAACTGATGCAGGTCTTTGAATGACTTCGCCAGCAGCAATCTGGTTGGCTACATGATCTGGCAAAAGCGTTATTATGTCAGCCATCAGCCATTGAATATGGATAAATCAAAATCAATCACATACAGAAATATCAATACCAAAATCAAAATGATGATGACCAATCGTGAAGAGGCTCCACGGTTGCTTCGAGATCGCATTTTGATACGAGCTTCTTGCCATTGTTGTCCAAAATCATTTTTATTGAAGGTATCTCGATACTTTGAGAACTTAGAATCAAAATAGAAAGGATTACCTGCCTCTTTTCCCTTATAGTAACGAGGGGTATAATTGTAACGACGGTTTTTTCTGAGTTTAAGGAGGCTGATTTTCATTCTGATGCGCTTGAGTTAAGAAAAAAGGCAATACCTACCAAATTTAAAGAAAGTGATCCAAAACACCATTGCTCAAATCAATAATTAGAAGATAAATCTAAAGTGAAGCCATATGAAGCGCAGTGACTGCGGCCTCAACCCCTTTATTGCCTTTGTCTCCTCCACTCCTTGCCTTAGACTGTTCGAGATTATCATCGGTCAAAACACAGAAAATAACAGGGGATTTGTTATTCAGGTTCAAATCCTTAATGCCCTGAGCAATGGCATTGGAAATAAATTCAAAATGTCTCGTTTCACCTTGAATCACACAACCGATAGCAATGATGGCATCGAAATCCTTTTCCTGTGCATGGCGAGCGCCAAAAATCAACTCAAAACCACCAGGAACGTCAATTCTAACAATGTTTTTTTCAAGGACGTTGTGATCAATCAATGTGTCCCTAGCCGCTTGAAAAAGGGGGGTTGTAATGACCTCATTCCATGCTGAAACAACCAAGGCAAAACGAAGGTTTTTCCCATCAGGGACTTTAGAGCGATCGTAATGGGAAAGACTGTGATCGTCAGTAGCCATTATTAATCGAGATTTTCCAATCGACCAATCTGTACTCCAACTTTGCGGGCTTCTGCGGAATCGGGGTATTCGGATTCAATCCTTTTGAAAAAACCTAAAGCTTCTTTGTTTCTGTCTAAGGATGCGCCCAAAATTCCAGCTTTGAAAAGATATTTCGGAGCACTAAAGCTGTTGTCACTTGCTTTAAATGCTTGAACGTAGTAATCGAAGGCCTCTTCGGGCTGTCCGATTTGAGCAAAAGCATCACCAATTGCCCCTTTGGCCAAAGCCTTTAGCATCACGTCTTTTGTATTGAATTGATCCAAATAGTCAATGGCACTCACATAATCTCCAAGGTTGAGATAAGCCATACCGGCACTGTAAGTTGCCAATTGTGCTGCTGGTGTTCCACCGTAGTTATCGATGATATCAAGAAAACCGTATTTTCCCTCCCCACCGTTAAGGGCCCTACTAAATAAAGAATCTGAATCTTGTCCATTCACGGCCAACTCAAAATAGTATTGCGCTTGACTCAATTCACTGATGGCCTCGATTTTCTTCGGTTCAAATATATAATTCTGGTAACCCAAATAGGACAATAACGTCAACGCAATGAGGCCAACTCCTCCAAAAATAAAATTTTGATATTTGGATATCCATTCCTCTGTTTTGGAAGCAGTAGTGTCTAACTTTTCAAAAACCTCCGCCGTGGTACTCTCTATCTCAACTTGATTTTGTGAATCCGCCGCAATAGACTTTTTATAACCCCTCTTTTTGTAGGTTGCCATCTGATTTTTTTTAAGTCCCCAAAATTAACCTTTTTTAAACAAAACCAAAACACTCAGCTTAGATTGTATTAATTGTAAGGAAACAGAGGTAATTTTGATCTAAAATAGCACAAGCTCACTATATTTGTTTCCATGTTTTTGAAACAGCTAACCCTAACCCACTACAAAAATATAGAGGCTTCACAATTCCGTTTTAAGACGCCTATTAACTGTTTTATTGGAAATAATGGTATTGGAAAATCCAATATTTTGGACAGCATTTACCATTTGGCCTTCACCAAAAGCTATTTCAACCCCTCGGGGGTTCAAAACATACAATTCGGTAAAGATTTTTTTTTGATTGAGGGAAAATTTGAAAAGGATGGAAAGGAAGAGAAAATCAATTGTAGCCTTAAAAAAGGACAAAAAAAAAACATCAAAAGGAACGGCAAGGCTTATTTAAAAATTGCCGATCATATTGGATTAATCCCCCTTGTTATCATCTCCCCTGCCGATCGGGATTTAATTATTGAGGGAAGTAGCACCCGAAGAAAATTTATCGATGGAGTCATTGGTCAGACCGATAAGGAATATTTACAAAATCTGACCGACTACAATAAAATTCTTGCCCAGCGCAATGCACTCTTAAAATTTTTTGCAAAAAACCGCACATTCGACGGGGATACATTGGCAATATACAATCACCAAATGAGTGGTTTGTCTAAGCCCATCTTTGAAAAAAGAAAAGCTTTTTTGGAGGTATTTATTCCCATTTTTACAAGGAGATACCAAAGCATTAGTGGAGGGGTGGAAGAAGTGGACATAAGCTATCACTCAGATTTGACTGAAAATAATCTATCTGATCTACTGGATCAAAACTTGGAAAAAGATAAATTGTTGCAGTATTCCACTGTAGGGATTCACAAGGACGACTTGGATTTGTTGCTTTCGGGAGTGCCAATTAAAAAATTTGGTAGCCAGGGGCAACAGAAAACTTTTTTAATCGCGCTAAAATTAGCACAGTTCGATTTTATAAAAGACAAGTTCGGAATGAATCCCATTGTATTGTTAGATGACATATTCGATAAGTTGGATCAAGACCGCGTTACCCAAACCATCCAATTGTTTGACAATGAAAGTTTGGGGCAAATCTTTATCTCTGACACACACGAGGACAGAATCACAGCTGCCCTGGAAAAGAGTTCCATGCCTTACGAAATTTTTAACATCGGAGGATGACCATGTACAGAGTTTTTTTGGTTGTATTACTTATGATGTTCTGGGGATGTAAAAATGATATAAATCCTTCTGAGCTTCATTTGCTCAATGGTTATTGGAAAATCGAATTCATCACCCACAACAACGAAACTTTTTATCCCAAAGGGGAAGCTCAACTATTGGATTTTTATGAGTTTGATCAGCAGGGGGGTGTAAGAAAAAAAGTACAACCAAAATGGGACAATACCTACTCAGTTACCAATGACCAAAATCAATTCAAACTACTATTGGAAGAAAAAGCCTGTTATCTTCAATTCAGGACGTTATGGGATGAATGGAGAGAGCGCATCATTGCAGTAGATGAAAAAAAACTTATATTGGAACATCAAGAAAAAAGATACCATTACACTCGTTATCAAAATACGAATCGATAGATGAAATCCTCAAAAAGAAAATTCGAGCCACAAAGCCTTAAGCAGGTCCTGGACCACATTGTGGAGGATAAAGCCCTAAATGCGGGAATTAACAATACCCGTGTCAATGCGCTTTGGTATGAATTGATGGGAGCTCATATGACCAGCTATACGGATAAAATTATGTTTAAAGGAAATACTCTTTTTGTCTCCCTAAACAACGCAGCACTTAGAGAAGAATTGAGTTATGGCAAAGAAAAGATCATCAAGATGATGAACGACGAATTGGGTAAAGTCCTAATCGAAAAAATAATACTGCGTTAAAACATTTCTCTGCTGGAGAAATGAAAAGCACCTTCAATGGCGGCATTTTCATCACTATCAGAGCCGTGAACAGCATTCTCCCCTACCGAAGTGGCAAATTGGTTGCGAAGGGTACCCTCTGCAGCTTCCTCTGGGTTGGTTGCTCCAATCAGTGTTCGGAAATCGTCCACTGCATTTTCCTTTTCCAATATGGCTGCCACGATAGGTCCTCTGCTCATAAAAGCAACCAACTCCCCAAAAAAAGGGCGTTCTTTATGCACCGCATAAAATAATTCAGCATCCCGTTTTGACATTTGTGTCATTTTCATACTGACAATTCTAAATCCAGAAGCATTAATTTTGTTGAGGATTGCACCGATATGACCCTTTTCTACAGCGTCCGGCTTAATCATGGTAAAAGTTCTTTTGGAAGACATAGCTTTTTTTTGTGCTGCAAATTTAAGAAAATTGTGATTTTTTAATCCCTAAATGTTTAAATCTATTTTTGAACTCTCACTAAAATCATAAGCGCCAAATTTTGGTATCTTTGAATGCATGGATAATCATAAGCTTGACGCATTCAAAGAACTGCTGGGTACCCCAAAAAAAATAGTGATCATACCACACAAAAATCCCGATGGCGATGCATTGGGGAGTTGTTTGGCACTTCAGTTATTTTTAACCAAATCAGCACACACCGCAGTAGTGATCAGTCCAAACGAATATCCTGAGTTCTTGTGTTGGATGCCCAACCAAGAGGAAATCATCAAATTTTCCAAATCACCCGATCAATCGCATCTTTTGATCAATGATGCAGATATTGTATTCACAATGGATTTTAATCAATTGAATAGAATTGATTATATGTCCTCCATTGTCTCCAATTGTCCAGCAAAAAAAGTGATGATTGACCATCACGAAAATCCTGGTGATTATGCGGCTTTGACCTACTCAGACTCAGAAAGGGGATCCACTTGTGAGATGGTTTTTGAACTCATTTATGCCTTGGATGCCTCTTTGATTGATGCCTCCATTGCCACTTGTCTCTACACCGGTATGATGACCGATTCTGGATCTTTTCGATTCCCCTCTACAACTGCCAGAACCCACCAAATCATTTCGATTCTCATTGAAAAAGGAGCTCAACCCCATACCATTCATCAAAAAATCTATGATACCTTCTCTTTTGATAGGCTTAAGTTGTTGGGCACTACTTTGAACAACATGAAAAAAATAGAGGGTCTTCCTGTGGTCTACATGACCCTCTCACAAAAAGAATTGGATGACAATCAATTCAAAAAAGGAGATACAGAAGGGTTTGTCAACTACGGCTTAAGTCTCTTGGGAATAAGATTAGCCGTGATTATGATTGAAAACACATCAGAAAAAATCATAAAAATGTCTTTTCGTTCCAAAGGGACTTTCGATGTAAATCAATTCGCAAAAAAGTACTTCAATGGCGGGGGGCATATCAATGCCGCTGGAGGAATTTCCTCCACATCACTTGAAAATACGGTTACTCAATTAAGAAATTCGATTGAAAATGAGAAGAGTCAATTTGATGTTTAAAAGCTGTGTTTTTTTGTTTGCTATTGGCACAATCAGTTGTCAAAGCCCAGAACCCAGACGCCCGATCAACAAAAATAAACGGGTGTTTCTAATGGAATCTGCTAAGAGAAATAAGAACATTATTGCTATTGAACAATCTTTGTTTCAACAAGTAATCAATAAAGAAAAACACCTGCTTTTCAGTATGACACCACAAGGGTTTCACTATGCCCATCTGAAAAAGAGCTCCCAAATCAATCCACTTCCCAAAAAAGGGGATCGTGTTACATTCAAATATCGGATAGAAGACTTGAGTGGAAACTTACTTTATGATGAAAAAGATCTGGGAAATATCAGCTTTTTTATCGATCAAGAGGATTTGATCCCCGCTTTGAGAGAGGGATTAAAATATTTAAGGAGTGGCGAAATTGGTCTATTTCTGTTTCCTTCATACCTTTGCTACGGCTATCAAGGGGACGGTGACAAAGTGGGCATCAATCAGCCCCTACGATTTACCATAGAACTTTTAAAACTTGAAAAAAACTAAACGCTTTAAGATGAAAAAAAACAATTTACTCGGTCTCATTTTGGTCCTATTAATCACAGCATGCGATCAGGAATATCCCAACTTAGACAACGGTATCTATGCCAATATTGAAACCAATAAGGGAATCATTATGCTAGAATTGGCAATGGATAAAACCCCAATTACAGTTGCAAATTTTGTTTCCTTGGCAGAGGGCAACAACCCAAAAGTTGAAGAGCGTTTTTCCGGTAAAAAATACTACGACGGAATTCTATTCCACCGAGTTATAAAAGATTTTATGATTCAGGGAGGAGACCCCACCGCCACAGGTTCGGGTGGCCCTGGCTATCAATTTGACGATGAATTCACAGACCTGGCACACAGCGGACCGGGAATACTCTCAATGGCCAACGCTGGCCCAGGGACCAATGGAAGTCAGTTTTTTATCACCCATAAAGAAACCCCCTGGCTCAATGGAAAACATACCGTTTTTGGAAAAGTCGTTGAGGGCCAGTCAGTCGTGGACAGCATCGCGCAGAATGACACCATACTCAAGCTATCCATCATCCGAAAGGGTGGAGCAGCCAAAAAGTTTGATGCCCCTAAAATTTTCTCTGATTACTTTGAAAATAAGATCATCGCAGATCGCGAAAAAGCTGAAAAAGAAGCCGTGATCGCCAAAGCCACTCAAGAAAAATTCGAAGGCCAAAAATCCAAAGCCAAAACCACCGACTCCGGATTGCAATATTTGATCACCGAAAAAGGAAATGGTCCAAAAGTAACCACTACCAATCTTGTTAGTACCCACTATGCGGTTTACTTTTCAGATGGTGTTTTGTTGGAAACCAGTAAGCTGGAAATCGCTGAGGCCCTCAACAGAGTAGACCCCAACCGAAAAGCCGCCAACGCCTATCAACCCATCAGCGCTGATGTCAATCCCGATGCAGGGATGATTCCTGGGTTTAAGGAAGGACTGAGGCTGTTAAATGTAGGGGACAAAGCCACTCTATTTTTACCCTACAATCTGGCCTACGGTGAAAATGGAAACCGAGCCATTCCCCCGCGTTCCGATTTAATTTTTGAGGTAGAGATCCTTGAATTGATAGAAAACTAACACACCCTCCAGCAATGGAAATGTAAAATATAAGCATGAAGATTCAATCAACCACAGTGGTTTGGTTTTCCGCTATACCCCTGTGGTTACTGATTGACTTTGCACAAAAAAACCCTAAAATTGTCGAAGAATACTACAGCGGGTTACTCTACCCTATTTTCTTTGACTTACACCAAACTTTTTTGCAATGGATTCCCTTTTCGATAGGGGATTTACTCTATTTAGCACTCGCCCTCTTTTTTTTCTTGAAGGCGATTAAAAAAATACCTTATTGGAAGGTCAAACCCATTCAAATTATTCGAGATTTTGGTGCCTTGATGATACTACTGCTTTGGTTGTTTCATCTGAGTTGGGGCTTCAACTATCACCGACTTCCTCTAAACGAACAACTCAAAACATCTATTAAATATAGTGAGCAAGATTTGGAATACCGTTTGGACCAGATCATTGAAAAATCGAACCATTGGCACCAACAACTGGCTCCCGCGGACAGCCAGGCCGTAACTTTTCCCTTTTCAAGCAAACAAATCAATGATATCGTCGTATTGCATCACCCGCTTGGTCAAGAAAGTATTACTCCCTTTTCAAACGTAAAAAAATCAATTTGGAGTCTTCCCTTGTCCTATATGGGATATGCAGGCTACTTGAATCCATTTACCTTGGAATCTCAGGTAAACGCAAAAATGCCTGTCTTAAGTTTGATCACCACATCCCTGCACGAAATGGCCCATCAATTGGGCTACGCCTCCGAAAAAGAAGCCAATTTCATTGCCTATCTCTCCGCCATTCATTCCGATAATCCTTACGTTCAATTTGCCGGAAATACCTTTGCTTTTCGATATCTCTTCTCCGAACTCTATCGCTTGGATGCCGACAAAGCAAATGAAAAAATAAAAAAACTGCGTCCTGGCATCCTCAAAAATCTCCGAGAAATCAACAATTTTTGGAAACAATACGACAATCCCTTTGAAGTTGTTTTTGATAAAACTTATGACCGTTATCTCAAGGCCAATGGTCAAAAAAGTGGTCTCCAGAGTTACAATGAAATGGTAGGTTTGGTCATCAATCATCACAAAAAACATCATTGAGAATGGAAAAACTATAGCCTCCAACTTATAACTTTGTAAAAAAACAGATTTGAAATACATCAGCAGTACTCACAACCCCCTAATCAAAAAACTCAATCTTTTGATGAGCAAGTCAAGGGTGCGTAAAAAAGAAAATCTTTTTGTAGTTGGAGGACAACGTGAGCTGTCCCGAGCATTGGAAATGGGCTACAAGGTTGATGCCCTTTTTTACAAGGAGGGTACTGACGAAAGTATCATTTTGAAAGGCACGGAGAACTCTTTTGAGTTGAGTAACAAATTATTTGAACAAATCAGTATGCGGTCGGGATCGGAGGAAGTAATCGCTATCATGGAATCCATACCCCATCGGATCGAAGACTTAACGACCCATACTGATCAGCGGATATTGGTCTTAGAATCTCCTGAAAAACCAGGAAATATCGGTGCCTTATTGCGAACTGCTGCTGCCGCAGACTGGGATGCGGTCATCATCGCCAACCCCAGAACAGATTTATACCACCCCCAGATCATCAGAAACAGTATGGGAGGAGTGTTTTCCATTCCCATCGCCTGCGATGACACAGTAAATGTAATTTCATTTTTGAAAAAAAATGATTTCAACATCATCGCAGCCGCACTGCACAGCAGTGCCAAACACTTCAGAAGGATTAAATATTCCACTCCCATGGCCTTGGTCATGGGTACAGAGGACAATGGCCTTGAACCGCTCTGGATGAAAGAGGCGCATCAGACCGTCAAAATTCCTGTAAAATTTCCTATTGATTCACTCAATCTCTCCGTTTCGGCAGGGATTTTGATGTATCACTATGGAAATCAATGATTTTGTCGAATTAAAAGTTTCAAGTACCTTTATATTACCGATGATCGTAAGTGAAAAAATAGAGAATAAGGAGATTGCAAAACAGTACAAAGAATTGCTTCGAATCAGCTATCAGACCCTGTCTGGAGATGATAAAAAATTAATTCGTTCTGCTTTTGACACCGCTGTTCATGCCCATCGAAACCAAAGGCGTAAATCAGGGGAGCCCTATATCCATCACCCGATCAGTGTGGCCAAAATTGTTGCACAGGAAATAGGACTCGATGCCACTTCCATTGCTGCTGCGCTGCTCCACGATGTGGTGGAGGATACGGAATACAATTTCGAAGATCTTGAAAAACTCTTTGGCCCTGGGGTAGCAAAAATTGTGGAGGGATTGACCAAAATCTCCAAACTCAGCAAGGAAAGCAATGTATCCCTGCAAGCAGAAAACTTCAGAAAACTATTGCTGACCCTCAATGATGATATTCGGGTGATCATTATTAAGATTGCCGACCGACTGCACAACATGCAAACCATGGATGCAATGCCGGAGGATAAACAACAGAAAATTGCCTCTGAAACCCTCTATATTTACGCCCCTTTGGCGCACAGAATTGGCCTTTACAACATCAAAAATGAACTGGAGGACCTCAGCTTTAAATATACCGAACCCAACCGGTATGAATCCATCAAGAACAACATTGAAGACAGCAAAGAGGAGCAAAACCAATACATAAAATCATTTTCTGAGATCGTTCAATTTGCCCTTGCCGAAGAAGGCTTGGAATACCAAATCAAAGGAAGGAGCAAATCTATTTTTTCCATCAACAGGAAAATGACCACTCAAAATATCCCTTTCCAGAAAGTTTTTGACAAATTTGCGATCAGGATCATCTACAATGCTACCCATAGAAATGAAAAATTTTTGGCATGGAAGATCTACTCTATAGTCACCGATCATTTTACCCCCAACCCAACCCGATTGAGAGATTGGATTACTTCGCCCAAATCGAATGGATATGAAGCACTTCACATCACTGTGATGGGACCTGAAAGCAAGTGGGTTGAGGTTCAAATCCGCTCGGAAAGGATGAACGAAATAGCCGAAAAAGGCTATGCTGCACATCACAAGTACAAACAAGGAGAACAAAAAGATATCGGAATTGATTCTTGGTTGGATAAGCTTCAAGAGGTGTTGGAGAGCAATACAGAAAACCCTGTTGATTTTGTCGAAAACTTTAAGCTCAGTCTTTACTCCAAAGAGATATTTGTTTTCACTCCCGATGGCGAAATCAAATCCCTCCCCAAAGGTTCCACGGCTTTGGATTTTGCATTTAACATTCATACCGAGGTTGGAATGAAAACGCGAGGAGCTAGGGTCAATGGTAAACTTGTTCCCCTAAGCAGAACCCTAAAAAGTGGAGAGCATGTTGAAATTATAACTTCCGAGAGCATTAAGCCTACGGCCAACTGGTTGGATTTTGTTCAGACTTCGAGGGCCAAATCCAAAATCAGATCATTGCTCAACGAAGAGAAGAAAAAAATTGCCGAGGATGGCCGAGAAAGTTTGAGAAGAAAACTCAAGCAACTCAAAATTACGCTCAACGACAAAACCACAGCACATATGTTGCGCTACTTCAATCTCAACAGCAGTTTGGATTTGTTCTACCGTATTGGCCTGGGAACCATTGAAAACAAACAGTTAAAAGCATTCTCTAACGATTTCAATAGCACTTTTCTCAACTTCTTCAAAAAGCGTATTCGAAAACAAAATCCCGTATACAAAAAAGAAGCTCAGGAAAAAATCACCCAAAGATTCGATACCCTTGTTTTTGGAAAACAAAAAGAAAGTCTTAAACATGGACTTGCACCATGTTGTAACGCAATCCCAGGAGACCCGGTTTTTGGTTTCATTACCATCAACGATGGGGTAAAAGTCCACAAAAAAGATTGTCCCAATGCCCTTTCCCTGCAATCCAATTTCGCTTATAGAATCATCAATGCCAAATGGGTTGACTCCTCATCCGAAGATTTTTCTGCCACCCTTAAACTTTCAGGCATAGACAATATGGGCATTGTCAGCGAAGTAACTCAATCCATCTCTAAACTCATGAGTGTAAATATCAACAAAATCAGTTTTGATAGCGAGGATGGAATTTTTAATGGTTTGATCAGTGTGAGTGTTAAAAACAAAACCATTCTCAACAAATTGGTAAAACATCTTAAAAAAGTAAATGGAGTAGATAAAGTACTTCGGGAATGATTTAAAAACTATATTTGCGGCAAATGGAAACAAACAAATCTAATCAGGAAATCGTCAAGGAGGTTTTTGTTAATTTTTTAAATAAGCATGCCCACCGAAAAACACCAGAACGTTTTGCTATTTTGTACGAAATATATGACAGTGATGAACACTTCGATATCGAATCATTGTACATCACTATGAAAAATAAAAATTACAGGGTCAGTAGAGCAACCCTTTACAACACCATCGAACTTTTATTAGAGTGTGGTTTGGTCAGAAAACATCAATTTGGTAAAAATCAGGCTCAGTACGAAAAATCTTATTTTGACAAACAACACGATCATATAATTTTAACCGACTCTGGGGAGGTGAAAGAGTTTTGCGATCCTCGAATCCAAAACATAAAAAAAACCATCGAGGAAATTTTTGATATTGAAATCCACAACCATTCTCTTTATTTTTACGGAACAAAAAAAAAGAGTAAATCAATAATCTGATATGTCGGTAGACTTATTGTTAGGCCTCCAATGGGGAGATGAAGGCAAGGGTAAAATCGTTGATGTTCTCTCTAAATCTTATGATATCATCGCCCGATTTCAAGGCGGTCCCAACGCTGGACATACGCTCGAATTTGAGGGAATAAAACACGTTTTACATACCATTCCTTCGGGAATTTTTCATCCCAGCGCTATTAATCTTATCGGAAATGGCGTGGTCATTGATCCTGTCATTTTTGAGAGAGAATTAAGTAATCTTGAACCCTACAAAATTGATTTTTCCAGCAAATTACTTATCTCGAAAAAAGCACATTTGATTCTACCTACGCACCGACTGCTGGATGCAGCCTCTGAATCCTCCAAAGGAAAGGCAAAAATCGGATCTACACTGAAAGGTATTGGTCCTACTTATATGGACAAAACTGGTAGAAACGGCATCCGTGTTGGAGATATTTTGACCAAAGACTGGAGGGAACGCTACAATACATTGACCCAAAAACACCTTCGGATGCTCAATTTCTACAATGTCGAGTTAGACTTTGACTTAGAAAAATTAGAGCGTGAATTTTTTAATTCCATAAAGACCTTAAAAAAATGTCAAATTGTGGACAGTGAAAACTACATTCACCACGCACAAGCCACTGGCAAAAAAATACTTGCTGAGGGGGCACAAGGTTCTTTGCTGGATGTTGACTTTGGAACCTACCCTTTTGTCACCTCCTCCACCACCACTGCAGCGGGTGCCTGTACCGGTTTAGGGGTAGCGCCCAATAAAATCAAAGAAGTTTTTGGAATATTCAAAGCTTACACCACCCGTGTGGGCAGTGGCCCATTCCCTACAGAATTATTTGATACTGTGGGCGAGCGCATTGCTAAAGTAGGGCATGAATTTGGTGCCACTACTGGGCGCGCGCGCAGATGCGGGTGGATTGATCTTGTTGCACTAAAATATGCCATCAACATTAATGGAGTTACCCAACTGATGATGATGAAGGGTGATGTTCTTTCCGGTATTGATACCATCAAAGTTTGCAATCAATACAAAACAGAACAAGAATTGATCGATCATCTGCCCTACGATATCAATGATAAATCGTTGACCCCCGAATACATTGAATTCCCAGGTTGGGAAGAAGACCTTACCCAGATAAATACTGCGGATCAATTCCCCAAAAATTTCGTTGATTATATAGATTTTCTAGAAAAAGAACTCAATACCCCCATAAAAATTGTCTCTGTGGGACCAGACAGAAAACAAACCATTTTTAGGTAGTCATCATTAGATCCTAGGATATTTAATTGCTGTGAAAAAAATCATACCCCTTTTTGTTTTCATGCTATTGGTTGTATTTCCAGCTACAAGCGTCTTGGCTCAGGAGACACCCAAGATTATTGAGATCATTCAAGCAGGGGGATCCACCCAAGACCAATTCAATTTTCCTGGTGCTAATATTTTGGTAAAAAAAGAAGGTATCAGGGTCCATCTTTTCCATGAGGGAGCGTTAATAAAGTCTGATATTTCCTATTTCTATCCCAAGCAGAATTTCTTTAAAGCAAATGGAAATGTCATAATGACTCAAGGAGATACTCTAAAAATGGCTTGCGATCAAATTGAATACAATGGAAACACTAAATTGGCCAAAGCATGGGGGAAAGTAGTATTGGAAAGACCCGATATGGTTTTGAAGACCGACACCCTTTATTTGGATCGCAATAAAAATGAGGCCTTTTACAATTCTTTTGGAACCATCGTCGATGAAAAAAGAAAACTAACCAGTATCAGAGGTATCTATTTTATGGATGAAAAAAAATACCGATTCATTTCCAAGGTAAAGATTGAAGACCCTCAATATGAACTGCGTTCCCAGCAATTGGATTACTATACAGAAAGAGACAAAGCTTTCTTTTACGGCAAAACAACCATCGTCGGTGAAGACTACGATATTTACTGTGAAAAAGGAGCTTATGATACCCAACTACAAAAAGGGAACTTCCAAAAAAATGCAGTTATTTTTTACGACAATAAAGAAATCAGGGGGGACAGTCTCTACTTTGAAAAGGAAAAAGATTACGCAGCCGCAACGAATCACATCAGCATCATTGACACCCTCAACCAATCGGTCATCAATGGACATTATGGAGAAATATTTAAAGCCAAAGATTCGGCCATTATCACACGAAGAGCAATGGCAATCAATATCATTGACCAAGATTCCCTCTACATTCATGCCGACACTTTGTTGGCAACCGGACCCCAAGAAAAAAAAATACTCAGAGGTTATTATGATGTTAGGATTTTCAAGAAAGACCTAAGAGGAAAGTCCGACTCGCTTCACTTGGATCAAAGTACTGGTTTGATAAAAATGCTAAAACTTCCACTGAGTCGAAAACAAAATCAAATTTTCACCATCAGTCAAAAAAATGCCAGAAACCCCGTTCTTTGGTTTGGAAAAAGTCAGATGTCTGGAGACAAAATTTTTCTCACCTCCGATATCAATACAAAAAAATTGGATTCCCTAAAGATCATTGGAAACAGCTGGATCATCGAAAAAGATTCACTCAGTGATAGCGGTTTCAACCAAATCAAAGGCGGGGTGTTGGATGGATTATTTGAAGAAGGAGCGCTTCGAGAAATTGAAGTTAGCAAAAATACAGAAGTAATTTACTACATGTATTCGGATGAGGACAATGAATTGATCGGTATTGACCAGACCACATGCAGTCGTTTAAAAATGCTAACGGAAAACAACGAAATTAAAGACATTACCTTTTATGTAAGCCCTGACGGTAATTTGTTCCCCGAAAAAGATTTACCAATAAACGACCGAAAACTAGAGGGGTTTATTTGGAGAGATGAAGAAAGGCCCAAAACCATACTGGAGCTATTCAGCGAGGAAGACAACCAGTTTCAGCCTATAGAAATCAAGGAGATGATTATTCCGGAAGGGTTTTTGGAAAAGAAGGATGAATAAATGATAGAGGACTTTTTAAAATATCAAGCCAAAACAACTCCTTATCCCCTCGGCTTGGAAATTGAGCGTGCGCAAGGAAGCTATATTTATGATACTCAGGGGAAATCCTATTTGGATTTTGTAGCGGGCGTCTCAGCCCTTCCTTTGGGTCACTCCCACCCCAAGGTCGTTCGTGCTCTGCAAGACCAGATTGAAAAATACATGCACGTGATGGTCTATGGTGAATTTGCTCAGGCCCCAGCGGTGGCACTCTGCAAAAAATTGGTTCACCTCCTCCCCAAAGAACATGAAGTAGTCTATCTAACCAACTCAGGGACCGAGGCCATTGAGGGTGCTTTGAAGTTGGCCAAAAGAGCAACGCAAAGAACTGGACTCATCGCAGCTCACAATTCCTATCATGGTAGCACCCACGGAGCTTTAAGCCTTTTGGGTTTTGAACAACAAAAAAAAGCCTACCGTCCTCTACTGCCTGGGGTGAAATTCCTGAATTTCAACGAAAAGAGAGATTTGGATCAAATTGATGCATCCACCGCTGGTGTTTTATTGGAGACCATACAAGGTGGAGCTGGATTTATCTTACCCAAAGACGATTATTTGAAAGCAATAAAAAAAAGATGTGAAGCAGTAGGTGCTTTACTGCTATTGGACGAAATTCAACCTGGCTTTGGTCGTACGGGTAAAATGTTTGGTTTTGAAAATTTTGGAATAGCCCCTGATATAGTGGTAATGGGAAAAGCACTAGGGGGTGGTCTTCCCATTGGTGCATTCTCCGCCTCCAGAGCACTGATGGAAAAGCTAGAAGACCAACCTAAATTAGGACACATCACAACTTTTGGCGGAAATCCCGTAGTGGCTACAGCCGCTTTAACTACCATTGATGAAATCATCAATGAGAATTTGATGGGTCAAATCCCTGAGAAAGAAAAAATCTTCAGAAAAAACCTACAACATCCAAAAATCAAACAGATTCGAGGGAAAGGATTGATGCTGGCCCCCCTATTCGAAAATCCCGAAATCCCCAATTTTTTGGTCCATCGGTGCATAGAAAAAGGACTTTTATTGTTTTGGTTATTGTGGGAAAAAAATGCGATTAGAATCTCACCTCCGCTGAACATTAGCAAAGAAGAAATTGAATTGGGTTGTGGAATCATTCGAGAGTGTTTGAACGAAATCTAATCCATGTTAATATATTTGTTGAAAACAAAGCGATAGTCTTTCCACACCCTAACAATTCTTCAATAATTTTATTTAAAGATATAGATCCATATGTTCGATAGTTTATCGGAGGACTTCAACCCCTCATTGTCCAAGTTTGAGCAAATGCTTAAAACCAATCAACTCCTCTTTTTTGATGCCATTGAATTTGAAGATATTATCCACCATTACATTGATTTTGCTCAATTCTCACTGGCTAAAAAAGCCATAAAAATGGGCAGAGAGCAACACCCCCAAAATGTAGAACTGATGTTGCTAAACAGTGAGATTCTGCTGATCGATGGTGCCTATGAAGCCGCTGAGAAATTACTCATGGAAATAGAAAGACTTTCCCCTCGACATGAAGAAATTTTCTTACAAAGAGCGAATATTTACTCCAAGAAGAAGGATCACCTTACTGCGATTGGCTTACTCGAAAAAGCCTTGGATATAACAGAGGAACCCGAAGAAATATGGAATCTTTTGGGAATGGAATACCTCTTTTTGGAGGAATACAACCAAGCCAAAAGCTTTTTCTATAAGTGCGTTAAAGAAAATGAAATGGATTACCAGTCCCTCTATAATTTACTGTATTGCTTTGAGCAGTTAGAGGAAAACAATGATGCCATCAGTACGCTCAATGAGCTTTTAGAACAAAACCCTTACAGTGAAATAGCTTGGCACCAATTGGGTAAATTATACGTCAAAATCAACAAGCCCCAAGAGGCACTATCGGCCTTTGAATTTGCCATCATCAGTGATGACTCCTTTACCGGTGCCTACATAGAAAAGGGGAAATTGCTTGAAAATATGGGAAGAATCAACGAGGCCATTCCCGAATATGAATTCTCTCTCAACTTCAATGACCCCAATGCTTTTGTGAATCAGGATCGGAAGGTGTCATCAAAAATTAGGGAATGACCAGCTGGCCTTACAGTATTATAAAGAATCGATCAAGCTCGAACCCAATCATGAGAACAGCTGGTTGTCCATTATTGATTATTTTATTGATAATCAGGTATTTAAAAAGGCCCAGCATTATGCAAAAAAGTCATTACAAGCCAATGCAGACAGTAAAGAATTGTGGAAGAAAAGTGCTCATCTCCACAAGCTAATCGATGATCACCAAGAAACAGCATTGGGATGCAAAAGAGCGATCGATCTGGGAGACAATGACCTCGAGACTTGGCTCTTGTGGATGGATGCATTGATATTGTCCCGTGATTGGAAAAAAGCAGCTGAAGTGGCTCATTTGGCAATGCAATTCCACCGTAAAAATCCCAACCTGATGTATCGATTGGCTGGATGTAAAATTAAGCTGGGTAACAAAACTGAAGCACAAACTATCTACGATCAAATTGAGGATGAAATCCACATTCCAAAAAACATAAATTATTTGTTTCCGGAATTGTAGAAAATCCAATCCTAGGCGCTGGTGATCTTTTAATTCGGTTTTTCGCTATATATTGTGCTAAATTTCGAATTTTGAAACATATCCCCTCAAAAAAAATCATGCTTTTCTTTAAGGGAGTGGCCATGGGTATAGCAGATTTAATGCCCGGTGTCTCAGGGGGAACCATTGCGCTTTTAATGGGGGTCTACAAAGAACTAGTAGAGTCCATTGTTTCCATCAATCTAAATAACCTAAAACTCCTAAAGAATGATGGATTCACTAGCTTTTGGAAGGCCATTAACGGTAATTTTCTCAGCCTACTCTTCCTGGGGATTATCACTGCTATTTTCACCTTCTCTTTTGCCATCGATTATCTAATGACCCACCACCCCATCCCTTTGTGGTCATTCTTTTTCGGTTTGTTGCTAGCAACGATAATAGCTCTTAAAAATTCACTGAGCCAGTGGAGTCCTTTCAACTTTTTGTCAATGCTACTGAGTGCTGTACTGTCTTTTTTTGTTACACAAATTACCCCTAGCAATACTGAAATTGGAATGGTTTACCTCTTCATTTCAGGATTTTTCGGCATCATTGCGATGATCTTACCAGGAATATCTGGAGCCTATATCCTATTGATTCTAGGGGCCTACAGTACTGTAATAGGGCTTATTAAAGATACCCTTAGGGGGTTGACGAACTTTCAAATAGACTTATTGATCCCCACACTGACTCAGCTTATGGTATTTGTATTGGGAATTTTGACTGGATTGAAGATTTTTTCTTCTGTCCTAAAGTGGTTATTCAAGCACAAGCACGACACAACCATGGCTGTACTCATTGGATTGATGATTGGAGCATTACACAAAATATGGCCATGGCAGGAGAAGTTTGATCTGGTATTAACTAACAGCACCAAAACCATCTTACTCCCTTTATCCCCATTGGAATATCCAGGAGACCCACAATTTTTGAGCGCCTTATTCTTTTTTGCAGTGGGGATGGGTTTGGTATTCCTATTGGAGAGAAACAAAAAAATAATAGCCCCAAAATGAATCAAAATAAAAAAACTCTTACTGAAGACTTAATTCTTATTTTGAAGGGAATTGCCATGGGAGCGGCCAATAAAGTTCCAGGGGTATCGGGAGGTATCGTGGCTTTTGTCGCTGGATTTTATGAAGAATTGATCTATTCCCTTCAGAAAATCAACCTCAAAGCCTTTAAAATCCTCATTAAAAGAGGATGGAAACCTTTTTATCAATACACCAATGGTCGTTTTTTAGTATTGCTTTTTTCGGGGGTTATCATCAGCTATTTCAGTATTTCATTGATCTTGGATTATCTCATTAAAAACTTTGAATTACAAGTTTTAGGTGTGTTTTTTGGTATGATTCTCGCTTCGTTATACTTTGTTTACTTCCAGGTAGAAAAATGGAATTTAAAAACCTTCCTTTTTTTTCTAATGGGGCTGTCCATTGGATTGATCATCATGTTCACCAAACCCTCTACCGAAAACGAAAACTTACTCTTCGTACTTTTTTGTGGCATCATCAGCGTGTCTGGAATGACACTTCCTGGATTGTCTGGGTCTTTTTTATTGCTATTACTAGGAAACTATTCCCTTTTATTGGTCGATACTGTTAATGCCATTTATTTCACACTTACGGATTTTACAAGATTCGATTTTCAATTCGTTCATGACCCCTCACGAATGAAATTACTGCAATTGGCAATGGTTTTCACCCTTGGATCTATCATGGGCTTGGTCGTGTTTTCTAACCTTCTCAGTTATGTATTGAAATACCACAAGAAAGTTACATTGGCCACCATCATTGGTTTTATAGCAGGTTCACTTGGAGTAATATGGCCTTGGAGGGAAAAAAGTTTTAAAATGGATGAATTGGGTCAAATTCAATACAACCAAGTAGGAAATCCTATTATTGAATCTTATGAATATTTTTTTCCAAACCTTCTCAAGTTCGAATTTTGGTTCATCACAATATTTATAATTTTAGGGGTATTGATCGTTACTTTATTAGAAAAATATGGAATCCAAAAAAAAGAGCATTAAACGCTATGGCCTAATTGGAAAGAATATAGAATACTCCTTTTCTAGAGCTTACTTTAAACAAAAATTCGAGAACGAAAACTTGAATGACTGCAGCTATGAGAATTTCGATTTGGAAAATATCAAATTACTTCCTGAAGTTTTAAAGCTGGAACATATTTCAGGGCTGAATGTTACCATTCCCTACAAAAGGGAAGTGCTGCCTTTTTTGGATACCCTCTCTCCTGCAGCACAAAAAATAAATTCGGTTAATACGATAAAGTTTGAGCCAGATGGGAGCATTAGCGGTCACAACACGGATGTTTATGGATTCCAAAAATCCCTTTTTGAGCGGGTTGCCAACCCTCCAAAAAAAGCTCTCATCATAGGCACAGGGGGTGCATCCTCTGCCATTGCATATGTATTGGAACAATATGGCATTGAATTTTCTTACGTCTCGAGAAACGAAGGTGCCAATACCTATCAATACCATGCCTTGGATGATCAAATAATCCGTGAACACCTTTTGATTATCAATGCATCTCCTGTGGGAACATTTCCAAATATTAATCAAGCGCCAGATCTTCCCTATCAAGCGCTTACAAATAATCACATCCTCTATGATCTCATTTATAATCCTTTAGAAACAAAATTTCTTAAAGAAGGAAAGAAAAGAAATTGTACCATCTCCAATGGATTAAAAATGCTCGAATATCAAGCGGAAAAATCTTGGGAGATTTGGAATCAATAGTATGACATCTATTTTTTTCGTAAATTTTAACATATTTTAGTGTAAAATACCTGATATGGCCAAAAAAACAGATAAAGCCAATGATCCTCAGGAAGTAGCAAAGGTTGATTTATCTCAATCTATTAACTCTACTGAAGGTGACTCCGATGAAAATTTAATCCAAGACAAGCAAGCTTCGGAGGAAAAGGCATCGGAGAATGACGAAACCAACCCTAAGGAATCTCCTTCGGAAGTGACCGAAGACTATAGTAAGTTCAGTTTTGATGAATTATTGGTTGAACTTCAGAAAAGAACCAAAACCGAACAGTGGTTCAGCAATGCAAAAAACATACAGGAAATCATTCAAGCTTTCGAACTAAAGTTCAAAGCAGAAATTCAAGAGAAAAAAGAAGCCTTTATCAATGAAGGGGGAAATGAAATAGATTTTTATTTTGCTCCTGAATACAAGAAAAACTTCAGTTTCGCCTTACGAGAATACAAGAATAAAAAAGGACAACACTTCAAAGAAATTGAGGCCAACCAAAAGGCTAACCTCAATCGGAAAAAAGAAATTATTGAGGAAATCAAGCAATTGATTGACCAGAGTGAACACAATTCAACTTCCTATAAACAATTCAAAAACCTACAAGAAGCTTTTCATGCCACTGGACAGGTACCCAGAGCAGAAAGCAACAATATCTGGCAGACCTACAAATTCCATGTAGAACGATTTTATGATTTCCTACATTTAAATCGTGATCTGCGGGAAGCAGATTTTAAACACAACTATACCGAAAAATTAAAAATCATTGAGCGCGCAGAAGAATTGGCAAAACAAACTGATGTCATTGCCTCTATGCGAGAGCTCAACAATTTACACCGCTTGTGGAAGAATGATCTAGGGCCAGTTGCGCACGAACACAGGGAAGATTTATGGAATCGCTTTCAAGCAGCGACCAAGGCCATTCATCATCTAAAAAACGAGTACAATAAAAACATTGACAGCATACAAGAAGATAATCTGGCGATCAAAAATGGGGTATTGAATGAAATTAAAGAACTACTCGAAAACAAGCCTGAAAATCACAATGCGTGGCAAAATGCCATCAAAAAAGTAAATACTCTTAAAGAAAAATTCCATGCTGTTGGTCGTGTTCCCAAGAATGAAAACAAACGTTTGTGGAATAGTTTTCGTGAGTTGAGTCGACAATTCAACCAAGAGAAAAACCACTTTTATAAGCAGCAAAAAACAGAAGAAAAAGCATTTGTCGATGCCAAACGCGCTTTGATCGACGAAGTAAAGGCAATTTTAGATGATCCCAATTACCGCGATCATATCAACCGAATGAAAGCCATACAAAACGACTGGAAAAAAACGGGACGAATTTCGCGTAGCCTCTCCAACAAATTATGGGAGGAGTTTAAAGCCTTAACCAATTTATACTTTGATCGAATCAAAAACAAGGTAGAAGCGCTAAGCGCTGAAGACCAAGCTAAATTAGCCTCTCAAACAAACTTTGTTGAACGAGTGCTTAAAACGGAGGCACCCACCACACCCAAAAAACTTGAAACCTTTATCAACGAA
>Ga0181558_10001320_pt1 | contig 23797 bp, 14 predicted proteins | sample 011ome_22_FD_133754 | JGI IMG/M metagenome (GOLD analysis project Ga0181558, IMG submission 133754) | Coastal salt marsh microbial communities from the Groves Creek Marsh, Skidaway Island, Georgia - 011507BT metaG (megahit assembly) | ecosystem: Environmental > Aquatic > Marine > Intertidal...
AAGTCACAAATTAATGTTTACACATTCACAGCAAGTTTCATGATGCTTTTCGGCGATTTGCGATCTGTACAAAACGACATGCACCGATTGATGCGCTACGGGAATCGCCAACGTGCGCGCCACGTGAAAGCGCTCTTTTCGAAACTACGTGCATCGATTGATGCGCTATGGGATTCGTCTACATGCGCGCCACGCGGAACTACCGGTAGAGTGTAGAGTTTGAGTCTGGATCTGGCAACGCTATCGTCGATAATTGAACCACTATTCGCAAGGAGCGTGGCAATCACGTTACAATTTATTGTACTTTATGAAGTATCTGTCGTTCTGCGCGCCATTCGTCCACATCGAATCAAAATAGCTCGCGCCGTAATCGTCTGGCACGCCACTTACGAATGGCTTGCCGCTCGCCTCGGTTGACTTGAATAATCCAGGCACTTTGGCGAGCTCTCGGCAGATGCGCATCGCATATGTCGAGTCATCAGTAACACACGTCAGGTATCCTCCAGGCTTGAGAATGCGATACACATCGTTCAAGAATGCTCCATCAACGAGGACTTGCGAGCTCCCCACCCATTCGGGAGGATCAGGGTAGTTGACGTACACTTCATGAACGCTTTCATCCGGAATTTCTCGTCGTAACACATTGTGCGCCATGCCGCACATCATTGTAATGTTTGCGGAAACATTGAGTCGCAACGCTTTCATCCACGTCAACGCCACACGATTGCGACGCATCTCGACGCCAATCCATTGTACGTCGGCAGACCGCCCAGCGCGCGTCGTAATCCAGTCGCCATGTCCGCTGCAAACTTCTACTCTTATGTCGTTGCGTTGGCCAAAACGGGCCAACCAACGTGCGTTACGTTCGTGTACATTCACGTCTTGTGCATCTTCTACAAAAAGCACATTGGATGCGCGTTCCACGCCACTAGACGCTTGCGCCGCGATCTCTTCGCGGCGTTCTTCAGAGGTGTCATTCAAGTATTTTTCGACTGCGTCAATTTCTTGCAACGCATCCTTTGCGCGTAGCTGCAGAAACAGTTGCACGCTCTTCGACGGAGCTGATGAGTCGTCGTCACCTTGCTGTTGACCCCTATCATCGTTGTCGTCTTCTTGCGCCCATCCACCAACGTCAATCGCCGCTCGCGCGTCGCGACAAGCATTTCGCGCCGTCTTTGCATCCGCAAAAACCAGAGATGAAGCCGTAGCCAACGCTACGTAGGAAGCCGCTGTTATTTCAATACCGTCTTGATTTTGAATGTCACGCATGAACTGTAGCGTCTGTTGTACCAATAATTCGCCACACATGGTTTTTATATAGTACTCGCACGCCGTCGCATCCGGCGCCGCGCCACGTTCGCGCATCAAATCTAAGCACTCTCGCGCTCTTTCAACATCACTGTAGCGCACGCAATTTCGAAGAAGCGTTGAATACGTGCGTGCGTTCGGTTCAACCCCACATGCAATCATCTCGCGCACGCGTCCAAGAGCATGCTTCAAATGACCACTCTGTGCTTCGCCTTTCACCAGGACTGTGTATGTGACTTCGTTCGCCTGCTCGTCACAGTTCTGCGCCATATTATCCCATAGCTTGCGCATAAATTCCAACTCTCCCACGCGCGCCGCTGCATTCATCATATTTGTGTACGAATACACGTTCGGTGACAACCCTGCGCGCGATATTCGCTCAAATGCCTCCTTCGCGAAGCCAAACTGCTTGTCGTTTCCAAAGTCTTTAATCATGCGGTTGAAAAATTTCACATCTTTCACCTTCATCGCGCGTTTCAGCAAAGTCTGCGCATCTCTCGCGCGCTTACGGTTCGCCTTGACGGCGCGTTTCATGCCTTCGTCGAGCGCCGTCAACGCTGACGTCTCAAGTACACCATGCGTCGTCACCGTCGTGGTCGTCGCCACCGAGCCGCCATCACCGCGCCGGTCGTCATCGTCGTCGTCTTTGTCGTCCATAACACGAGATTTGCTGCCATGCCCATCGAGTGTCGCGCGTTCACCCTCGTTCGGCTTTCGTCGTTTATACCCCGAACGTTTGCCCATGGTCGTTCGTCGCGTCCTCGGCGGCGGCGAGTGCGGTTGTCTTGGCCTTCTGGCGCCAGTACGCCAGCCCCGTCACTCCACCGCACGCCGTGGGAGAACGAACGAACGACAATCGAGACACCACTCGGCGCAGGCGTTCGACGACGACACGTGGCGAGGCGTAGCACTCGCAGTGGCGTAGTGGTTTAAATAAATACACGCCGCGCACGCGGACGACACGAGTCCGATGTCGACTTGGCCGCTGGTGCTCGTAGACGATGCGATGAATGTGGCGCTGGAAAAAGCCACCGCGGTGTTTGAATCGACGAAGACGAGCAGGGTGGATGTTATAGATATTAACAGCGCCGTGGGCAGAGTATTAGCCGAGGACGTCGTGGCGTCTAGTCCTCACCCAGCGTTTGTGGCGTCGATTATGGATGGATACGCGTACAACAGCGGTGCTACTGTTGAGGACAACTTCTTCAAACTCGTCGAGAGCGCCTGCTCACGTGCGGGAGCACCGTGGACGGACGGTACGTTGAAGACTTCTGAATGTGCATACGTTACCACGGGTGCACGCGTTCCGAATGGATGCGATACCGTCGCGCCCGAAGAAGAGTGCTCCGTGCGGGGCGATGTTGTCACGATTACTTCGGCGTCGGCGCGGCCACCAGGAAAGTGGACGCGGGCAGTAGGAAGTGATATTGCAAGTGGTCACGAGCTTTTGTCGAAGCGAGCACGAGTCGGCGCGTTTGATGTAGGCATCCTTAGATTCGAAAGTACGTCGGTTGCGACGTTTCGTTCGCCTACTGTTGCGGTTTTCAGCACTGGCGACGAAGTCGGCGTCGTCGCCGACGACTCTTCAAAAATCATAGACACCAATGCGCCGATGCTGGTAGCGCTTTGCGAACAAGAGCACGCACAGTGTCTATTTTCGGAAATTGTTAGAGATGATAAAAGCGCGTTGGTTTCGGCATTTACCAAGGTACTCGCAGACACGGAGTGCGATGTTCTCATCACATCAGGCGGCGTGTCCATGGGTGACAGAGACTTGGTAAAGTCCGTAATTGAAGAGCTGGGTGGCGAGATTCATTTTGGAAGATTAGCGATGAAACCTGGAAAACCATGCACATTTGCAACGATTCCGAGAATGAAAGGAGATGTCAGACCACTTCTCGTATTTGCGTTGCCAGGAAATCCAGTGAGTGCCGCCGTGACGTTCACGCTCGTCGTCGCGCCGTGCCTCAGAGCGCTGAGTGGAGATATCAATCCAAAGCCTCGACGCATTCTATGCGAAGTCGCGCACAACATACAACTTGATGCTGAGCGCGCAGAATATCATCGCGCGACGCTCGATTGGTCGGGGAGCGCCCGGTTGCCGAAAGCAACGTCGACTGGAGGGCAGATTAGTAGCCGCCTGCTGAGTATGCGTTCGGCGGATGTTTTATTAGAACTCCCAAAAGGTCCCGGAACGGTCAGTGCCGGTTCAACCGTGAGTGCGTTGATAATCTCTGACGTGCGTCAGTCGAGCTTATTTGCTGCAAAACTCGAAACGCCATCGTTACCATCGCCGTCGTTGCATGACGCGAGTGCGCGTGGCGCCGTGCCACTTGTGAGTGTATTTGATGACGCGTGTTGTGATGGATCTATGCGCGAGTTAAAACGCGCTGTTGGCCTCGAAGAAGATGTTCGCCGTAAATGTCGGGAGCAAGGGAGCGCCGTGGATTCGCTATCTACAGTGTACATGTTTTCGGATGGTGCGTCGACGCACGTCGCCCTTACAGAGACTGCCCGCACGGACGAGTTGACCAGGGCGATGACGTCGACTTTAACGCGGCTCGGGAATGCAAGCGTCGCCAAGCAAATTACGAGGCGCGCGTACGCTCGCGTCGGCCTGGTTGGAAATCCGTCAGATGGTTATGGTGGTAAATGCATCGCCGCGAGCATTGCGAACTACTACGCAGAGTCAGTGTTAATGCCAACGCCTGGCACGTCAAAGATCAAATTTGTTCCAGGACCGTACGATGGAAATGAGTACCCATCTTTTGAGGACATGGCGACACACATCGAGCAGCACGGTGTTGATGGTGGCATTCGTTTGCTCAAGTCGCTCTGCTACAATATACACCGGTATTGCCTCGACACGCATCAAAATATTGACACATCGCGCGGAGGATTCACGCTGAGCTACACCTCAAACATTCCGAAACAAACTGGTTTGAGTGGCTCAAGCGGAATCATAATTTCAGCCATGGCGTGCGTCATCGCATTTTACGGATTAGACATTCCCAAAGAACATCGACCTTCGTTGGCGTTGCGCGTCGAGCACGACGTCGGTATAAACGCCGGGCCCATGGACCGCGTGATTCAGGTTGAAGGAGGCGTCGTGCACATGGATTTTTCTCAAAAGCGAGAGCCGCCATCAAAGTCGTCCGGAGCGCCGCTAGTCGTGCATGGTACGTATACACATTTAAATTCGTCCAAGTTGCCAAAGTTGTATCTCATCTGGGCTGAAAATCCAAGCGACTCGGGCAAGACGCATTCCACGGTGAAGCAACGATGGAATGAAGGCGACGAAATAGTTCGCAATGGCATGTTGAGTTGCGCAAAGTTGTGTGACGCGTATGTCGAAGCTCTAGAACGCGGCGCGCCGACAGGGCGATTCGCCGAAATCATGAATGAAAATTGGAACTTGCGCAGGCTGATGTTTGGTGACTCGGCGCTCGGAGAACTCAATTTGAAAATGATGCAAATGATTCGCGAGTGCGGCTGCGGTGGGAAATTCACGGGAAGCGGCGGCGCTGCAATCGCCGTGTGCCCGAATGGTGAAGAACAATTTGAAAATTTGCGTCGCGCGTGCGAAGCCAATGGCTTCAACGTTGAACTCGTGAGGATTGCAGAGCACAGCGAGTGTTAGCGGATGTTTTAATAGTAGACAGCGTAAAAACATAGCGCATTCACGCTTCGCATGGCGCGCAGAACGACAGATACTTCATAAAATACAATAAATTGTAACAACATACCCTAAACCCTAAACCCTAACAACAAAGTACCACATTTCTAATGTATTTCTTGATTAGATTTGGACCGCCGGCGCAAACATCGATTCAGCTACGCACGCCGGCTCCGAGTCCTCTCTGAAGTCAGTGCCGCATCCCTGGCAGTGAGCTACGTATACCGCATAGCGCCCGGTGGAGGGATCGAGCGGGACTAGGGCGCAGCTCTTCTGTTGTTGCTTGTCGCGCGCGATGAAGGCGCCAGCCTCGTCCTCCTCCTTGCACGCGAACGCGGTGATGCACGAGAACAGCGGTATCGGTATCCCGTACCAGCACCACACGATGTCCGTGCAACCGTTACCGCAGGGGCTGTTGTATACGTATATCGGGCAGACGCGGCAGCAAACGCGGCAGACGCCGCCGCACTCGTCCCCGGTCCCGCCTCGGCACCGGTGGCAACCGTTAAAGTCGGAAGCTCGAGCTCCACCGGGCATCGTGCGCGCGAACGCCACAGCCTCGGCGAACGTCGGGTCACGCGCGACGCCGGTGATGGGATCCCTGACCATCCCGAGCGGCTTGGGCGCGCGCGTCTGCGTTTCCGTCGCGTGAGCCTTCATCACACGCGTCGCAAAGTACGGGGCGACTATAACTAACTGGACAGCGACTAACTAACTGGACAGCTGGCTGATTCATCACCAGGAATTCACAGCCCTAATCGCGCGCGCAGGACGCGCGCGCGCGCGCTGATATGGCAAACATCAAACATCAGCATAATGATACATATTACATCAAGCCCCCGCGCGCTCTTCTTCATCTGCTATTGACATCGAGAGCGCTTGCGTGATTAATGCCTCAAATTCACGCTTGAAGTTCTCCAACGATTCCGCGTTCGACGACGTTATTTCCGGAAGCTTGAAATCGGCGCCGACTGAGGTGAATTTGCCAACGAGAGCGTTGCGCATCGCTGGACTCGACACGAGAGCAATCTGTGGCTGCGATCTCAACTTCAAGTGTCGTCGTACGTATTGGCATGCATCCATGCTATTTATTCCTTCAATTTCATCGGTAATGACCAAAATATTGGAATTGACTGTTCCCGAATTGGTTGAGCGCGACAGCGCGTCGATAGCGCGTTCCAAGGTTGTCGCGAGCTCGATCTGTAGCGCATCATCACGGGGCAAACCATCTCCAACGCCGCGCATGGCTTCAAATACTATCGATCCACTCTTGCAAATCACGACACATAATGATTTGTGCGTAACGTGTGCAATAGAAGAACACACTTCTGCGTCGTCGGCGTTGAATAAATCGACGGTTGGTTCAGAGACGCGCGCCGCGTGAATGTCTTCAAAGGCACGCGCAAGCAATGACGCGTCGGATACTTGTACCATGCGCACCGGCACTGCGATGCCTTTCAACGAAAATGATCCAAGGTCTCTACAAAAGTCGATGTTATACCCCGACGACGCGCGCGCTTGCATGAGCGTATCATAATCAGTGACAATTTGTCCACCCGCCGCGCTGCGCGCTATGCGCGCCGTGAGGTTGAGCAGATGTCCAAAATACTCGGTGCGACCAGTTCTTGCGCACGGGCGCACGTCAGTAAATGGCCCAGAGGATATACCTATGCCGACACGCAAGCCGACGAAAACGTCTCGACGCGCGAGTCTTATGCGCCTCGCGCTGTTGTGCGTGAGAAGTCGTTTTGGCCACTGCAATTTCATAAACGCGGTTTGTGCGAGCAAAGCCCACCCGTACGCGTCAGCTGCGGAATGAAAAGCGAGCAAAAACTCACCATTTGCCTCTCGGCATTCATAACCATTGTAAACTCTCAACGTGGCCCGAATGCACGTGTTCAGCATGGCGATGGACTCGTCCATAACTTCCTTTAGAGCCACCGTCAGCTCTTTCAAACCATGAATGTACGTATACGCTATGGTTACGTTCATGTCTTCCAAACCAGGTGCGTCAAAATACGATGGTTCGAGTTGTCGAACGGTACGTAAATGCGAGAACAATCCAACCCGGGCTGAAAGGGTCTTTGGAACCGCCTGAACAAGCTCTGAAGACACGAGAGAAGACTCTTCCATCTCTCTTTGCAACTTGACCAAGAGCCGCATTTTTGACTTGTACGTACGCACACCCTCTGCGGTGTTGATGTCGACATCTTCCGCGGAGATAATAGATTCTACATCGGAAGAATCTGGAATGGTCCAGTGCATTCGGGTGTGGCTGTTTGTCAACGTGTGCGGCGTCTCCTGAGCATCGCTGTTCAACTTATCAAACGACAGCCGCGTAGACGCGGGCGACTGCGATTGCAAATCTCCTCCTTCGCCCACTGTGACTGCAAGTTCAGCGGCATCGTTCAAGGTGATGTTAACGAGATGTCTCCCCATGTGCAAAGTGTAAAACTTTTTCACACCTTCACTCATTTGTCCAACGATAGCCGCCATGGCGTCTCCACTCAATACGGTCTGCCCACCGGTGGCGCATTCTGACACGGAATGAGCAATCGGTACCGCTCCCTTGAAATACTCTTTCCTTCGCGTCGTTGGGTGATAGCGGCTTTCACAGAATCCACTGTGTATGCCGATTCTCACACGAAGACCGTTTATACTCGGCATGACGATTTTGGATGCTGAATTGAATGCGAGTGCAAATCGAGGAGACATACTCACGTCGTCGTCTTGAGCGACGTGCGCCTTTGAAAATGCGCTCATCAGCATTTCACTCGCCTTGCTTCGTTTACTTTGCACTTGTTGCACCACAGCTTCCCTGTCAAACTCACTATACACGCTCTCACACGCTTTCAACAATTCGCGATCCCATCTGTAGTTGTGCATTTGCTCCTGCACGAGCATCGCAAATTTCACCGCGTCGCTCGCCGAGTGAAACGCTATCGTGAAGCTGTCTCCCTCTGTTAAAACCTCATAGCCGTACGATTGATGAATGGCGTTTCGAATAATCTTATCATGCACGACCAAGGCTTTATTCATGTGCAAGGGCACGAGCTGCCAAAGCTTGGTAGACGCTTGAACATCCGTGACGACAATGGTAACCTCCAATTCAGACGGCGGATGACTTCGCTTGTACTGGTTCAAAATCGTCGTGACGAAGAACGATTTAGACAATGAACTGGCACATATGGTCAATAACGCAATCATAAATAAACCAAGACCCAAGGCTAGAGCGAGCGTCAATGGTGTCATACCAGAGCTTGATGATGAACTAGACCAATCACTGGCCGGATTCAGGATTGAAATTCCATCGCACGTCACCGCTCGAATGTTTGCTAAATACGTCGCTCGAACGGCGTCGGACGCGGCAAAGTCGGCGATAAGCCCATCCGCTTCGGCGAGTCCTTGCGCTTGCTCGTCGCTTGCCACCCACTCGAGGAAACTAAGAGTCGCATAAGCGCTTTGAAACGCAGTTCCAACGCATGAGTCACCAGTGAGAGATGGAAATACGTACGTTTGCATAGCCACCGCAACAGTGCCCGTGAGCGCGGAAGAAGCGGATACATACGACGAGTACTCTGACAGCACCGTATTTGGTAAAAACGCAACAGAGTAATCTGTTTCGATGACAAGTGCAACAACTTCATCATACGACGATGCCGTCACGCTCGGTGTTTCAATGACGAAATCCGCATCAAACTCTACAAACTGTGAAATGTACGCCGCATAAAATTCGTCGCCGCTCGCGTCGTCGATTCCGACGAGAACGATGGGCGTGGTTTCACCATCAAGAAAGGAATTCAACCTCACAATTTCTGCGTGCCCCCAAGTAGTTGCCGTGCCATTTAAAATTACCGCCGCGGCTTCGCGATCCAACGTAAGTGCAGTTCCAGTTCCAGTTCCAAGACTGAGGACGCTCGCGGTGTTAAATCCCATGCGTCCCGCGAGAGAAAACAATGGCAATTGCGAAAGTGCGCTCATGGGAGAATCGACGAGATCCATGCCAACAACCATGCCGTTACTAGCGACGAGTTCGCTAATAGCTGCAGCCTTCGTCGTAAGATCTGACGTGGCAAGCGTCGCGCTGGAGTTGTATGCTTCATGAATCGATCGCAACGTCGAAAACGTCGACTGCAGCACTGAAGGAATAACGACGCTCGCCGTCGCGTTCGCCGTCGTACTAGACGAATCCGACCCAATTACACGTTCTGCGTTGCAATATATGTCGGACGCCATTCGGGCAATAACCAAGTCGCCTATCTCACTCTGCAAGGGCACGAATCCGTATTGACTCGCGATGTTTTTGGCTTGGTCGCTCTCGAGAGACCATTGCCAAAATGCCACAGTCGCGGCGACATTCTCACACGTCGCGCCAGACCGTAAACGATCAATCGCGCTCGTACCACTCATGCCCGTTCGTAAAATCACGTACGAGTACGTCGTGAATGGCCATGCACGTGCATTTGTGGTCACTGGCGTGATGTCCACAGTTAACCGCGACGCGTCGTCGCCGTTGTTGCCAAACTGCAACCCGCTCGTCGTGACGGCTTCTGTAATCGATTCCGCCGACGGCGCCACCACCTCAGTGCTCCCACTGTGTTTGAATGATGCGACTGAGACGTTCATGGCGAGCGCGTCCGCATGAATGACGTAACCTAAACTATAACTCGTCGCGCGCACGTACGACGCCACGCTTATGCCTCGCACGCGCTTCACGTAACTCCCTGTAAACGCCCAACTTGGGTCGCTATCTGATCCCACATTGGCTGAAAATGAAGCCGACATTGCGCTCAATCCTTGTGTCCACATCATCGTCGTGCCGCTCGCATCATCTCTTACCACGACGTTGATATTTTCATTTGGTAGCGTCAACGTAGGATTCAACGCTTGTATCGCCGCGTCGTCCCAGTCGGTAATTGTACCCTCAAAAACCCCACTCAACGTCGCTGCGTCGAACACTACGCCATCTCCAATGTTTGGTAGATTGTACACCGCCACAATCGCCCCCGCGAGAATCGGGTACATTTGTAAATCAGGATAATTTGTGTATTCCCAGCCGTCCAGGAGCGTCTCTGACACGGCGAAATCAATGTTCTCCGTCCCGTATGTATCCGAGCACTCGCTATTATAGTCTTCTATCCTACACACACCTGCGTCAGAGCCCATGGACACGTATGTCACCGTCGCATCCACCCCCGTCGCGACGTACGCGTCAATCGCTTCCGCAATCGCCAGCGCGGGAAACGACGCGCCGGCGCCGATGACATTCGCGCCCGCCGCCTCGCGCGCATTCAGCCCCATCATCAGCGCACACGCCACGAACCCCGCCATGCGACGCATCGATCGATACCGATATCTATCGTCATCTTCATCACCACTCACTCCTCGCCGTCGTTCTCGTCTCCTGAGCAAATGCGCGCGCACTAATCCACCGTCTTCGTCCGCGCATCGTTGACACCGACCGCGCGTGACCGATCCCATCCCCGTCGTCGTCGTCGTCGTCGTCGTCGTCGTCCTCATCGTTCCACCAGTACCATCGTCCTCCTCGTGCGTCACTCGTACGCCACCCATCGATCGTCGTCGTCCCGTCGCGACGCGGTGTCGTGTCAACATTCTCCACGGTGGATGGATTTGGGCTGGCGACGGTTATGCGTCGTGTGTGTCGTGTGTACCCCGTGTCCAGGTGGGGTACACACATGACGCCACACTCGAGGAGGACGCGTGACCACTGCAGACGCCGCCGTCGACACGCCACGACGCGGGCGACGCGTGGTGTATTTGGAACGACGACGACGACGACGACGACGACGACGACGATGACGACGATGACATCGATGACGATGCGTCGCGATGTCGATGTCGCCCGTGGACGATGCGGCGGCGGCGCGCGACGGCGCGCGACGGCGGTGGTGGTGTACGCGGGCAAAGGCAAGCGCAAAGGACAGCGCCGGGCGGAAGATGCGTCGAGCGAACTCGTGCTCGGCGGCGGCGGCGGCGCGCGTCAAACCTCGGGTTCTCTCGCGGGTGCGCTCGGGCCTATTTCTATAGCGCACATGCCCGATGGCGCGGACGCGGTGGAATTTTTCTTGCTCGCCAAGAAGCGAGACGACGACGAGGACGACGCGGCGTCTCGATGGTTACCGTTGGGCGACGTCGTTTTCGACGCTCGCACCACAAACGTGGACGACGTCGTGCGTGAACGCTACTGGATTTTGCGTGACTTTGCTCGAAAGCGTCACTTGTCGCTCAACGTTGGGAATAAACACCTGCGCGTGGGCGTTCGCGCGCAAAAAGGTCCGAAGCACCCGCTCGCGACGACGGCAGTCGACGTCGTCGAGGTGTGCGACGAACGCACCGCTTTCGCGTGGGACGCCGCATCGGGTAAAGGTGAATATGGCACGCATCACGCGATATTACGTTTATTTAACACCGCACCTTCGGTCACCGCCGCGACAAAGGCTGCCATGTTAAAGCAAAGCGCGCAATACGCGAGCACTCAGGAGAACGCCATCGCAACGTCGGAATTGGCCACGTGACACGTGGCGAGTTTTGGGGGGGAGGAGCGCAGCAGTCGGAATTGCGCGCGAGGCGAAGATTAGAACAATAGCACGATAACACGCGACGACGACGACGACGTAAATGTACATGTATGAAAATAAAGCGTATGGTTCAGTATGTATATAACAAGCAGACTGGCGGTCGACGAAACGACGCGCTCCTACAATCATCACACGCGCGTGCGAGAATTAATTTTGCAAATGCCAAGATCGTCGCGCGCGCATCCACCACCAAGAATTGAATTTACTTGGCCTTGTACTTCTTCATGGCGTTGTCGTAACGCGTCTTGTCCGCGGCGGCTTGCGCTTCGTACTTCGCCTTATCCTTGTCGCTGCACTTCTTCCATTCAACACCGAGTTGTTGCATGATTTCCGTCGCCTTCATTTGCGGGTTCGCCGCGACAATCTTCGATCGCATGGCTTGGCCAAAGAACATGTACGCCGAGAGCGGGCGCTTGGGGGCGTTCGGGTCCTTGACCTTCTTCACCTTACCACCCTTGGTGGCGGTCTTCTTCGCAGCCTTCGTCGGGGTCTTCTTACCAGCCATGTTGCGTAAAGTTAGTTTGCGCGTGCGCGTGTGTGTGGCCAACGGAATGCGCTTCACGCGTTTTCACTGAAAATTACGCGGTCTGGGGTGGGAAAATATCTCGCGACGGGCGCGGGCGACTGATTGTAGGTACTCGTATGTGTACGTACGCGACTATCGATGTGAACAGGGCAAAATCACAATCTAGAATGGTGATTACAACACACTGGAAGATGTCTAACGCTACGAGACGTCGATGGACGTCGTGATGTGGCTCGCGACGCGACGCGCGACGGCTCACTGCTCGACGAGCGCGGCATCGTCGTCCCACCAAGAACATGACCCGAGTCCATCGAGGTTTATGTCCGCTATGACTACCATCGGAGCGAATGATCCATCCGATTTCGCTCCTGATTCAGGGATTAAATTTTCTAGTTCTTCCGCAGTCTTTGGATGCGTGGGGAATTTGACTTGCGCCACTTTTACGCGCACTTTTTTGCCTTCGTCTAAAAACAAGCGCTCGCCGTTGTAGTTCCAAACCCAAACTTTTTCGCTTTCATCGTAGTCTGATGGGTCTTGCATCATTCGCGCTGGAATGAAAATATCACCAAAGAATCCAATCGACACATTCGCACCGTATCGATCCGCCGACGTCAGCGTGCCTTCTAAAACTTCGCCAATGAATGGCTTGAAAATGACCACTCTAAACGTGACTTCGAAACACACGCATCCTTCCCCGGCGAGCACCGTGCCTCCGGTGATTTTTGTGATTTCATACAACGTCACGCACATACCTCCGCACTCGGGTAGGATTTTATCCACGTACAACGACTCGAGCTCTTGCGTCACCGCCTCTAACGTGCTCTTCCCCAAGTTGGCTGGTGGAACTTTCACCGCCCCGTCTTCGAGCGTGGCGATTTGGAACATGACGACGACGACGCTGCAGACGACGGTGTGCGATGATTGCCGTTCGCGCAACTATCGCCCCTGACCGATAATCGACACGCGTCGCGTCGTCGTCGTCGTCGTCCTCCTCCTCACGCACGACGCGCAGTGAGGCGTGGGGCGCATCCGCCGCCGGGGTGTCGCGGGCGCATCATCCTATGGGTTTGTAGTATACGCGTATCAATCATGCCGCCGCCCACCCGCTCGGGTGCAGATGCGGGTGCGCGCGCAGAGGCGGGAGGGGACGAGCCGCGTCGATGACGAGGTATAAAGTGTGAGATATTACAACCGCCGTATGAGGGAGGACGCGCTAGAATGAGAGATTCGAAAATATCTATCGACCACCACCAATCAAACTCGAAATCAAACGATGCGGGGATTGATAGGCGGGGAGCGAGCGGAAATCATTCGCGGCTATGGCGGAGGCAAAGACGCTGCACGCGCGTTCAGAGCGGACGCACAAACTTTCTATGCCTTCAACGAGCCCACGCGCGCCTTCGGCTTGTAAAATTAATCGCCTTTGCGTGTATTCACACGCTTCAGCCAATGAACCAGCCTCACTCGGGCCAAGCTCGGAGGCATCGACGACTGGCGTCTCCGCGGCGACGGGCACCGCACTGCCTTCTAGCATGCACGACCATTGTGTGGATTCCTGCTCTAAAGAGTCGCGCAACATACGCAACTGCGCCTTTCGCGCCTCAATTTTCGCTGCCATTGTTTGCGGACCTTGCTCAAACTTCACCTCTTCGTCAATCAACAACTGCTCAATGCGCAACTGAAACTCTTGCAGAGCGTCAGTTACGGCGTTGGCCGCAAATGCGTCTTCGCCTTTGAGCGCGGGAATCACCGCCGCACTTTCCGCGGCACAAATAGATTCACAAAGCATTTGCATACGCTCATCCTCGGGCATATTATTTGGGAGCTTTTCATGGAAATCCTCACGCCCGCGTGCGTCGTCGCTCGCGGATGCGCCGGCGCCGTACGACGAGTCGTAGCGCTCCACCTCGCGCCGCGGCTCGACGATGGTCACGCCCAACCCATTCTTGGTGCTCTTTCGCTTTTTGTACTTGAACCCATCGCTATCAACGACGACACGGCTCTTGCTTAAACCACCTGTGTGTGTATGTCGCAACCGACATCGATGAGGCAACGCACGCGTCAGTGCGCGATTCAAGGCGCGCGCCCGTCGCGTAGGCGCATCGCGTTACGAGCGAGGCGCGATCGACGTACCCTTCTTCATCACGCTTCTCAACGGCGTCGGCGTACGTAACTCCTACACATCGCAACACACATCACACGTTAGTCATTTGGATCCATCGTCGTGCGTCGCGCGCGCGCGCGTCAGCCGCGAAGCGCGACTGTTGAACCAATTCAAACGTCATCCTCGCACGCACCGTTCCCGCGTTCGTCATCACCCTCAACGGCGTGACGTGATCATCATACATCAAAGACCTATACCACAATAACACACACCTCGTCAGTCTCGTCACTCTACCACGCATTCGTCGTCCAATACACCACACCGCGCGTCGTCGCCCGTGCATCAATCAATCAACAGCTCGCCCAGGTTCCCCTCCTCGACCGCGGCGCGAACGATACGAATGCGAACGATACGTCGCGCGCGATGACGACGCGATGGCGCGTAACCATTACGCAAATCGCGCACAATCACATACCTATCCATCGTCGTCGTAATAGTCGTCGTCGTCGTAATAGTCGTCGCGTATCGTTATGACGCCCGTCCCAGTGTTTTTCAACGATTTTGTGTGTGGTGGTGGTGCGCGTTCTGGGTCGTCAGGGGCACGCGGTCGACACACCGCGACGACGGACGACGGACGACGGACGCGTATCATCCACGCGTGAGTGCGTTCAAAAATCGCGCACGCGATGGAGGCGCGCGAGGAGGCGCGCGAGGAGCCGAGGACGCCATCGACGTCCTCGGCCTCGGCCTCGGCCTCGGCCTCGGCCTCGGGCGAGGGTGCGAGCGAGACTGCGAGCGCCGCCCCGGCGCCGGCGTCGGAAGGTGGGCATGATTTTCGCGCGCGTTACGATGCGATTCGCCAGGATGCGTGCGTGGTGACGTCGATTGAGATTCGCGGGAACGAGCGAACGAAGAGCGCGCTCATCGAGCGCGAGCTTCGTCGGGTGTACGAGGCGAAGACGTTGGATGGGATTAAAGATGCGTTATTTGAAGCTAATCGAGCGTTGTATGAGTATGGGATATTTAAAGACGTTGCGATGGTGATCGATGCCGATAGTGACCGCCACGGCGAGCGAGCGCTGGGGGAAGGTGACGTTCCGGGGGCGAAGATTGTCGTCAACGTCGAAGAGCGAGACGTGTTCAACTTTAAAGCCGGGACGTTCATGTCGAGACGGGGCGAGGGCGAGGCTGAAGCCGCGGTAGGATTGCGGAACCCGCTTGGGTTTGGTGAACGCGTAGAATTCGAAGTCGTTCGCGGCGTCGGGCAAAGCTCGACGTATTCTGCGCTTTGGGAACAACCCAAGGTGTTTGGGTCGGATGTCAACGCCGAAACGCGCGTCTTTCAGTCGCTCGAATGTTTTAAAAAGCTGAGCTCGTTCGACGTAACCAGCCGCGGGGCGAGCGTGGGTTTGAGTGGTAATGGCCCGGGCACGCTTGAGTACAACATTGCTTGGCGCGATGTACAGGATCCCACGCGCTTGGCGTCGCGCGCCGTGCGTCGCCAACTCGGATACTCTTTGAAATCGTCGGTGTCTCACACGTACGTGAGCGACCATCTCGATCGACCGGTGCGACCGATGTCGGGATATTTGTGGAAAATTAGAAGTGAACTCGCGGGGATCGGGTTGAGCGATCCAATGTCCACGAAATTTGTCAAGAGCGAAGTCACCGCGCACGCCGTGGAGACGCTCGACGCTTCGCGAGGAATCACTGCGTCAGTGTCTGGACGATTCGGACTCTTGCTTCCATTCGGGGCATCCGCACGCATGGCAGGTGGTGATGATACCAGTGGCGCGCACGATAACTCCAGTGGTGGTGTGAGCTCATGCATCGCCGATCGATTCTTCCTCGGTGGCGTGGGGTGCTTGCGACAATTTGAAAACAATGGCGCCGGACCGAGCGATGAACGTCGTGCCTCGAGCAAGGACGCTTCGGTAGCGAAAGATGCTGATGGCGCGCCGAGCGCGACAGTCGAAGTTATCACGCGTGATGCATTGGGAGGAGATTTCGTATGGAGCGCCACAGCAGCGATTCAAATGGATGTCCCCGGGGAAAAGTTTGCCGCGATGCGCGAAGCGGGTATTCACTTTCATGCGTTTGCGAGCGCCGGCACGCTTCTACCCATTGGCTCCATCGCGGGTTCTCCGAAAGATGCGGCAAAGGTGATTCGCGACGCCACACGCGCATCCGTAGGCGTCGGTATCGTTTGGCCTTTACCCGTGGGACAAATCGAGTTTAATTACGGTCGCGCGATTCGCGCCGGGGCGAGCGACCGCGTTCGCGATGGGGCACAAATCGGCATCGCCGCGCACGTGTCGCTTTAATTAGATCCACCACCAAGTGGTAATGAATGCAATTCTTATTTCAAAACGATCAAACTTCTACGTTGATTCAGCGAGGCATTGCGTCGCCATCTCGAGTTCTTCAACAAGTTCCGTCGCGGATTCATCCATTAAACGTCGCGATCGGTCGTCGATGGTCAACCCTTGCACGATGCTCCACTTGCCTCCAGAGCACGTTACCGGATACGAGTACACGATGCCTTCGGGAATGCCGTAAGAGCCGTCAGAAACGACGCCCATGGACGTCGTCACGCCTTCTGCGGTGCCATTCAACCAATCGTACACGTGGTCGCAGACGGAGGACGCCGCGCTCAACGCGCTTGACAGCTTTCTCGCTTTGATAATTGCCGCACCGCGCTTACGCACGACGTCCACAAACTCGCCATCTAAAAACACATCATCTGCAATCACCTCACGCGCGGGCTTACCACAAATCGTGGCGTGGTTCACGTCGGGATACTGCGAGCTCGAGTGATTGCCCCAAATAATCGCGTTGCGCACATCGCGCGTCGGCGTGTTTGAGCGAAGCGCCAATTGCGCGAGCGCGCGGTTGTGATCCAATCTCGTCAAGCACGTGATATTTTCTTTTGGTATCCCAGGCGCAGAACGCATCAAAATTCCGGCGTTGGTATTCGCCGGATTCGCCACGACAACAATCTTCACCTCGGGGGACGCCTTGGTCGCCAACGCGCTCGCCTGCGCCTTGTAAATGGCGACATTCTTCCCCATGACATCTTTACGCTCCATGCCCTCTTTACGAGGAAACCCACCAACCATAATCGCCACATCCACTCCATCACACGCCTCGTCCGCATCCACGAACGTCTCCACGCTCTCCACCAACTCGTACGCCGCGTCTTCCAGCTCCATCTTCACCCCATCCAACGCCTCAGCCGCGGGCGCGATGTCGAGCAACCGCAGCTTCACCCGCGTGTCTCGTCCCGTGGCGTGTCCTCCGCACACTAACGGCGCGAGCGCATAGCCTATCTGCCCCGCCGCGCCCGTGATGAGCACCGTCGTCGTCTTCATCTTCGTCGTCGGTCGTCGTCGTGTTCTGGCGCGGCTGCAGAGTACACATGGCTTAAACCCTAAGGGTTTAGACCGGGCCGCGTCCGCTACACCCGGGTGTGTCGACGACGACGCGGCTGCGCGGGCCGCGGGCGCGCGAAGCGTCGTCGTCGCGCGTCGCCAGTCGTCGTCGCGAGGGTGCGTGACGCGCGTGACGTGCGTGACGCGCGTGACGACGACGTAGGCGAGGCCGAACATCGGCGGCGGCGTGTTCGGGTTCTCGCGGGAACCAATCAATCAATCAATCAATCCACGTCATCGGCGTGCGCTGGATCACACGCGCGCAGAGCGTGCGCAGAGCGTGCGTGCGTGCGCGTGCGCGAAGAGTTCGATGACGACGGCGCCGACGACGACGACGCGGAAGACGAGGGCGAGGAGTGGAGGCGATGGGTTGAGGCGACGCGCGGCGTCGAGGTCGACGTCGCGCGGCGGAGGGGCGAGACGACGAGGCGACGCGGAGGATAAAGGGAAGGCTCACACAAATACGCGCGGGCGCGGGGAAGGTGGGAAAGATGTAGATGATCGTGCGACTGTGCGCGCGAGCGGTAGCGAGTGGCGCACGAGGGATGACGGCACGCGCGCGAGCGGCGCGCCCAAGCGTTTTCTTAAGCCTGAGCAGGTGGATGAGTACTTGACATTGCGACGAGAATCCGAGAGTGAAAGGATGAGCGATAAAAAGCATGGGATAATTGATGATATTTTCGCGTTTTTCAAACGAGAGCACCGTCACGTGTCGCGAGTTGCGGGGGTGTCGTCTCAAAATCTCAATCACGTCGTGAACGCGCGGAGACTCGCCCTCACGGCGTACATTATTTTCTCCCTCGTTCTTGAGAACTTCTTAATGCTACGAGGTGTTCAAGTAGAGTCGACAGGATCGAATGAGCCAGTGAAGTGGCAGCGTCTGAGTGATGCGGACGATCCAAAACTTTTCGTCCGAGGTTTGTACACGCGATACGTGCCATTGGCGATTTTCATCGACGTCGTCGTGCTCGCTCAGTTTGTTTGCGTCGATGCGGGTGGTAGACAAATAGCATGGTTGGAGGATGTTGGATTCATACTGCGACATTTACTCAAGTCGATTATGCGTCACCCCGCTATGACTCTACGAATTGTTGGGTACACGCATCCTGGTCATACGTTTGGGGCAAAGCAAATCGTCGTGCTGCTCGCCGGGCCGACATTTGTGATGAATCGTCTCAAGTTGTTTGAAAATTTCACGTCACAAGTCATTGTGTCACTCATCAACTTTATCATTTACCCAATATATTCGGTATTGTTGTCGGATACGCTGCCCGTATACACCTCGTATGGGCGCTCACACGTGTCCCTCAAAGGATGGGCCGTGGTAACGTTCATGAGTCCAGCGTGTTGGGTTTTTGCGGCGGCGAAAGAATATGTATTTAACGGTAGCGAACGAGGCCGACGGACGTTATTCCGTGCTCATGCGCTGGATGGATTCAGCCTTAATAGAAGCTGGGCTGCGCGCCTACTTTGTGGCGAGGACTCGAGTAGGGCGAGATGCACGAACCAAATTAACCTCTCATGCGAACAAATTGCCAGCGCATTTGAGACAACCGAAGCAGCGTTGATGACGGACTTACACGGGGCGCGTATTAGAATTTCCGCTGAAAATCCATCTACTGGTTCAACGAACTCAGTTCTCAGTCTAATATGGCGAGTCTTGGGACGCCGAAAGACATCGTATCAGCACAGCTTATTACGCAACGCCGCAACGTGTTACAGTGTGAATGTGCTTCGCATTTTCAAGCACAAGCCAAAGGTATACATAGATCTAGATTCTGAAGAAATCTGGGCTTGGACAACCAGTCGTGATGCCCACAAGGACTCCGCAAGCAGACTGCGAAGAGTATATGACGGCTTGGGTACGTTTAATGATGCCGGCCAAGTCGCTACCAAGGTGCAACTGCAGGTTGATACTCCTCTTCTTGTAGAGTATTTCGCTCGCGTCAATGGCCCGCTTAAAGTTATACAAACAAGAGAGCGTGCAGCTAGCCCTCACAAGTCTGCGGTATGTTACTCGAACATGATTGCCATTGTGACGGGCTCTGTCAACTCCATTCACCTCTACGGACGTGGGTTTCACCGTTCAAGAGTGTACGTTCGGGTTGGAAGTAGCTCGTTCCCGGTGGAATCGTCTTCGGCGCGGAGAATGCGACATCTTGATATCATCACGCCGCATATAGAGTATGCGCTGAGTGATACTGCGATCACTCGTGATGCGGCGTCATCGTCAATTGACCAGGAACCACTCGAGCATACGTCTTTCATTTTGGACACGTCTTCATGCAGCGTTGATTGCGTCGGGCACCTGGTCATACAAATTATTGGCGAATGCATGTCTTTTGGATTTCCAATCATAGCTACAAACGACTTGGACGTAAAGAATGAGCTGAACGATAGATTTAGTTGCGTGCATCTGAGTGATTCCACAACTCTGTTTTTGCACGCAGTTGGCCGGGCGCTTGCACATAGCGCATCACCTTCAACAACTCGCTTTCTGTCTCATGTGGCGTTTGACAACGACTTGCCGCGTTTAGGCGCTACGTTGCGCGACATGGCTGACGCGCACCTATACACTACCGTAGCATTTTAATACTTTATTTACTTACAGCATATAGATACAATCGATATGTTTACAATCAATGCCGCGCACTCATCTGTGCTCTAGAAACTGGGAGTTTAACCTACGAACTAATCATCTACAGTGGTTAGTATCCCGCGTTTTCAACGAGGGAGGCGTACGTGCCGTGTTCATCCAATACGTTCACATGATGTTGAATGGATGCCGATGCCTTGATATCTTTAAGCACGAATGCCGGCAAATCAAGCCGCAAAAGCTTGTATAGCTCTATACGTATGTTCTTTGTTGCACTCGCTGGGACGTCCCATGAATTCGATGACAGGAGCTCGCTCGCACGCTCGTCGTCACCGCTTGGTTCATCGAGAGCAATCAGACCCATGTACATTTGCTCTGCAGCTTCACGGCGGACGCGAGGATATCTATTCACCATGAGCGCTAGCAATCCAGTGGCTGACGATTTATGCACCTCCTCTGCTTGTGCGCGTATAAAATGCGCCAAGCATGAAGCACCTACAGTCAGTTTTGAAATATCGCGACTTGAAAAACATTCGCTGCGAATGCTTTCAACCAGTGCTAAGGCAATCTCGTGCGACTGGGGTAAGCAGCCACGAGAGATTAAAAAGTCACATACGCGTAACGTTGGTAGTGTCAGACGGTCGTTGTGCTTATTTTCCGTCATCACACGCACGAGGGAATGAATCACGACGTTTGCAACATTTGGTGAATCGCTCATGGCGCTCACGAGCGCGTTTGACGAAAAGTGGGCTAAACCGTCAGCGATACCCCCGGCACTCACAAACCAACCGTTAAGAATGTCAAATGCATACGCGCTTTCTTTGAGCAATGGTGCGGCAATTGCATCGAAGATAACCTTAGGTCGAGATGCGTCTGGAACGCGCTCAAGCGATTCAGGTACAATGGAGCACAGCGTCTGGAACGCGATGCAGTTATCGAGAGCAGCGAGTGACATTACGCCAACGTTTGCCACTTGTAACGCGCCAAGTTTGTTCACTTCACCCCCGCGTACAAAAAGCACTAATGATCGCATCGCCTGGATTCGCGTGCGATCAATTTTTTCCGCACATTGCTTCAAAATACTTGAAAACATGCGCGTCGTGCGCACATCATCTAACGGCGTCCCTGAAATGAACTTTTGCATAGCCGCAACGACGAGCGGCAAACTCCCCATCGCCGCTTCTCGAACCCATGAACCGACGTCGCCACGATTGTCAACGCTGTAGTCCAACATACAATCAAGCAACGCATCGATAACGCGTGTGGCAATAGATATCAACACTGCTTTTTCCCCATCTCGAGTGGACTGCAAATTGAGCAGCGTGATTGCCAATTCGGTGAGGCTCATGGTCGCATTAACGCGTGTTTCAGCATCTCTCATTTCAGCGTCCAACTCAGGGACTGTAGCCGAAATAAGTGCGTTCAGTGCGATGCTCCACGCCGGTGTGCCACCCTCAACTGGAGCGAACAACATTCGTTCAGGCAACGCGCCCAACAGTAAAGCCGATCCGCGGCGAATAACACCCAGTGGATCCTTAGTAATGATTTTTGAGTGCACAGCGAGAACTCTGGAGACACCTATATCGGCAACATCGTCATCCTCATTGTAATATGCATGTGCATACGCAGTGATAGCATTCGCCGCCGCGATTTGAATGTCAACATTGGAGCATCTAAGGCTCTCTTCCGCGGAACTGAGAAGAATTTCACGCGTCGAATGGTCTACGGGCATCGATCGAGCGCTTTTGGCAATGCATTCAATCAGCCTACAAGTTGCCCCTCGCATGAGCTCGCTTCCTTTTCCTCGAAATAACTTGTGACGCTGTATGTTTGGTATGACGTCTGCGACTTTTTTGCGCGCCTCCAAACACGGCGTCAAATTCGCTCGATGCGCCACCAGAATCATCTCGCCGATAGCCAAAATAGCGCCATGACGCGTGGGTAAATCAGAATGGCACGCTCGATCGAGGACGGTTGGTAAACCAATGTCTAAAATCCAATGCGGATCTAAATCTCCTAAAACACCGACTGTTTGTGTGGCCAGCGAGCGGCTCGAGTGTTCCCAATGCGTCAGCTTTGCATCAAGAATGTGCTCCAGCATCGGTACTCTGTACTCGTCAAAACGACAAATGTACGGAGCAACAGTAAGCGACGCGTGCACCTTTGCACCCAGAGAAAAGTAATCCGCAATGGTAACGATATCGATGCCATGTGGAAACTGGCCGAGTCGACCAACGGATTCTTGAAACGCCGCCGATGCCGCTCGCCGACAGTTCACCTCGCGATCAAAACATGCAACCATAAGAAGCGTCGGGGCTATTTCGTTGACGTAAGGTGTCAATACGTCTGGGGCATATGCACGTGCAAATGCCCAGCATACATAACACGCTGCGTCTCTCACGTGCGACCCTACAGAATGAGGCCCACGGCGCACGTCGTAAGTCAACGCTTCAACGACGAGAGGAATGGTCTCCGCAAGCCGCGATGGAAGTAGCAATCCTCGGCGCGCGAGTTCAGCGAGCGCGAGGCATGCGCCATGCCAAGTAGAATCGCTTTCAGTGATTGATAAACACTCCAAAACGGCGCCTACGACTTCGTCACCAAAGTCACGAGGAAGTCTTGAAGCAATGCGCCCGAGACCCTTCGCCGCGCTCCATCGGACAACCGTATCTGTATCACGCAAACCTACTAGAAACATCTCCACAATGTCGTCTACTGCTTCATCGACAAAGTCCGAGTCACCCTGAGACGCCACGCCCGATGCAATGGATGTAGATGTCTGTGAGTTGCCGGCGGCGCCATCGCTATTCGGCTTCTTCTCAGCGCTTGTTAAATTATCTTGCAAACATCTTGAACCTCTGTTGTATCGCCATGACACCACACGCGGTTTCATAAACACTAAGCCGACTCGCGTGGCTAGTTTGACGCTGAGTTGTCGAACTAAAGTAGAACTCTTAGCGTATTCAGATTGAAATGTTTCGCTCACGTCTCGCCACGTGCGCTCGGCGTGCGCGAGCAATACGTCTCTCGCGCCACTTTTATAAATACCCGCCAAAGCTCGCAGAACGCCAGGTATTAAAAAACTAAGCTCTTGTCTATCGTTCGAAACAAGTCCTTTGAGCGCACGGCCGGCCCAGTCGAAAAACGAAATCAAAGCCTCGGACATGTCTGGTCGAGTCAACAATTTTGCCAATGTCGCCGCCGCCGCGTCGCGCGTCGCGCCCGAATCGCCCAAGCATCGTTTACATTCCGTCACGAGCTCGCGCACGACGAGCGGAACTGCATCATGCTCACTCGCCACCGTCATGCTCGTCGCACTGTCGATCGACACTAAATCAAACGGCGTCAATGCGAGCATAGAAATCCAGGACAACACCACGCGCCGCGTCTCCCAACCAACCGCCGACGCCTCCGTCGACGTCCACGCTAGCAACTTAACCGCCGGTTCTAAATCACGCGCGGCGTTTGGATAAAACCTAATGCACGTCTTCCACCCACGAACGCTCGATAACGCATCAAGAATCACACACGCTCGACCAAGTCGCCTACTCGAATAC
>Ga0181558_10001322_pt1 | contig 23764 bp, 21 predicted proteins | sample 011ome_22_FD_133754 | JGI IMG/M metagenome (GOLD analysis project Ga0181558, IMG submission 133754) | Coastal salt marsh microbial communities from the Groves Creek Marsh, Skidaway Island, Georgia - 011507BT metaG (megahit assembly) | ecosystem: Environmental > Aquatic > Marine > Intertidal...
AGCATTGCAGCTCCTGGATCATGCACATCTCCTTGAATGAGCTGATTCCTAAAAATCCGATCAAATTCAGTAGGTGTGATTTGGTCTTTATCAAAGCGTTCAAGAGGTCGGTATCCCATTGTGTATAAACCGAGTGGTTTGTAAAAGCTCTCATCAAGAAATTCATTCATGGGCATTCCCGTTTGGCGCTCAATAATTCGAAGCGCGAAGTAATAGCCGATGTCGCTGTATTTATACTTCTTATCTTCTGAAAGTTTGTAGTTCAATATTTGTCTGAACATCTTGTCAGGATAGTCGCCTCTTATGTAAAACTCTCTGGCCACGCGCAATGGATAGGTGTCTGATTGAGCTAAGCTGTACACATCATATCGTGGAACACCCTTTGTTATCGTCCTCGAGTAAAATGGAATGAAGGGAGTTAGACCGGCTTGATGTGCTAAGATTTCACGCATCGTAAGTTGCATGTAGCTTGTGGTATCGACCCAGTCAGACAAATAATCACAAAGGCGGTAATCTAAATTGAAGCTCCCCTGATCACTTAACTTCATGAGTCCGGCCACCGAACCCGCAATTTTTGTGATCGAGGCAAGGTCATACAAGTCAGATTGTTTCACTGCTTGCTCTGTTTGATACGTATGATACCCATAAGCTTCGTTCATTACTACAATGCCATCTTTGGCGAACCATAATTGGCAACCGGGATATGCCATTTCCGAAATGCCTTTTTTCGCGATGGAGTCAATTTTTTTAAGGTCAAATGAACTGATGCCTACTTCTTCTGGCAGGCCATAAGCAAGTCTTATCTTACCAGACTCACTCACTCGATCAGCGGTAAATATGTCGTCAATATTTCTCCTAAGCTCTCCGCTAATTGGGCGTCCTCCAAAAAGTGCTTGAATACCCAAATCATCCGAATATTTATTGGCCTCATGCCCTATGATCACTGCATCAAGCGCAATGTTTTGCGATAAATACCGCAGTGCTTTTGCGTTGCCATTCCATAAAAGTGCAGTTGTTTTTTGCTGCGATATTCGATCAATTACAGATTGACAATGTTCTGATAAATCGAATCGTTTTCTGTTAATTTCATTTGTTTCAGCATCTGCGATAATTAGCACCAAATTGAACTGGTTGGCATCTTTCTGAAATTTCTGGAAATCTGCTTCTAACGAATTGTAATTAAACGGGTATACAACAGTGCGAGCATATCTGTTAGCCAAATCATTCAAATTTTCATCGGTCGAATTGCCAATTTTCACCAAGGCAATTTTCAAGGTATCAAGATGCTGGATAGGTATAAGTCCTCTTGAATTGCGCACCATAACAAGTCCATCGGAATATACCTGTCTGTGCTTCAGTTCTAAGCGTTTTTCAATGCGCAATGAATCTTGAACACTGCGTTTTGCCTTTTTTCTTTTCAACCACAATTTTGACTGGATTACCTTTTTACAGCGGATGTCAATTTCTTCTAGAGTTATGGCACCTTGCTCAATCAGCGCTTCTATTTTTCCAATGCTTTTCTCTAGGTCGGTATCGATCACGATGAGCTCATTTCCAGCTAAAAAGGCCTCATTCACTCGCTCTTCAAGGTTCTTATTACCAGCGCATGTGAGGTCAGCCCATATCAGTCCGTTAAAACCCATTTGGTTTCGCAGTGTTGCATTGATAATTGGAGAAACAGAGGCGATTGTATTCAACGAACTGTCTAGGCCAGGAGCAAAGGCGTTGGAAACCAACACTGATTGAATTCCTTGATTGATCAATGCTTTAAATGGAACCAAGTCTCTATTGTTGAGTTCATGGCGTTTAGCGTAAATGATGGATGGAGACGTTTCGTAGCCTCGATCTGTACTTCCTAGTCCAGGGAAATTTCCAACCACTGCGCTCAAACCTGCCATTTGAAATCCCTCAACTATGGCAGAAGCAGTGCTTTGAACCTCATTCACTTCTGCTCCCAACGACCATTGACTGGCGTATGGTGACAGATCATTGACTTCAATATCCAATGAAGGACCTATGACAAAATCAATACCCTTCATTTTTAAGGATTCACCAAATGCATAAGCATAGTCTTTAACCAATTGCTTGTCTTTTACCGATGCCAATTGAAAAGGCGAGGCAAGACCCGATCTAGGCGATTTTTGATCAACGTTTGTTAAGCTTACACCGAACATCATAGGAATATCTGCGGTAGAATTATTACTAATCATCGGATCAGTAATGTTGCTAAGCAGGTAGCCTGCTGGGTTTATCTCATACTCCTCGTTGGGTTTGCTTAGGATAAAGAATTGGCCGATTTTCTGCTCGAGGGTCATTTTGGATAGAATGCTATCCGCAGCATCAATTGTGATGGGGGCAAAGGGGCGGTCTTTGTCACTAAAAATGGTGCGATCATTTCCAGAAATGAAAATGAAGGAGCTGATTAAGCTCAGAAAAAAGCTGAGTTTGTATGGTTTTCTCATGAAAATGTCTTCTTTGTGAAGGTAGCATGTGTAGACACATTTAGGTGTGTTTTCAATATGACTTATCCTCAGATCGTTGTTACAAAAGATTTGCCGTTTTTCATTCTATTTTTGAAGCATGATACGTTTTCTGTTTAAGCAACCTCAACCCCGAAGATTCGAGTATAAACCGCGCTTTTATAATGAGCGCAAAGAGCAACTCAATGCACGGATTGAAGCAATCAAGCGAGAGACTGAGTCCGCCAATGGTAGCAGTAGTGAAGAGGTGTTAAGAAGTCGGATAAGTCATGCTTGGAGGTCAAATTCGAGCAGACAAGCCAGATCGAAGTCCAACAAAAATGTTTTGATCATTGTGGCCCTGCTGTCGGTCATTGCTTATCTATTGCTTTTCAATTGATATCCACTTTTTTCATCATCTCGGCCATTTGTGCTCTGCTTGTTCAGCTGGTTTTTCAGCTGCTGATCAGATCAGGCCTGAATAAAGTAAAACCCAGTGCTGATGATTTTGACTTAGATGAGATGCCACTTTCAGTAATCATTGTAGCACGTGACGAAGAATCCAACTTGAGGAGGAATTTGCCTTCTGTTTTAGCCTCACAGTACTCCAATTTTGAAGTGGTTCTAGTAGATGATTATTCCAGCGATAGAACCAAATTAGTAATGGAAGAATTTGCCTCGATCGACAAGAGGGTGAAAGTGGTTGTAAACAAAGAGGCTTTTCCAGGAAAGAAAGGTGCTTTGAATACTGGGATAGAAGCGGCATCGAATGAATATCTGGTCTTTACAGATGCCGATTGCAAGGTGGATAAAGAGTGGCTCCGTCATTTTGCGGTAGCTTATGCATCTGGAGGTGATTTTGTGGTCGGACATGGTGCTTATGATAGAGGCACGTCATGGTTTTCTGAATTCTATGCCTTTGAAGCGCATAGGTCAGCCATGCTTTATTTCGCAGCTGCTGCACAAGCTGCACCTTATATGTGTGTAGGACGATCGATGGGATATTCTAAATCACTCTTTAATAAATCGGAAGGGTTTAAGCCATTTAAGCATATCCAAAGTGGAAGTGATGATTTGTTTCTTCAGTCGGTTAAGGGTGTAGCGAGAATTTCATTGGTGCCGTCCGCTGTAACTTATTCGTTGAGCCCTTCGAGCATCAAGCGATGGATGGTTCAGCGTAAGCGTCATTTAGGAGCGGGTAAGCACTATCCATTCAATATTTTATTGATGATTTTTCTCTATGAGATTACCAATCTTCTGATTCCGTTAGCTTATCTTTTTTTGCTTTTCACAAAAAGCGAGCATATACCTTTACTCACATTTCTCGTGATAATTCGCATTTTGTTATTCAGGTCAAATGCTCAGATTTTCAGTGGCTTAATCCGTTCAAATGATGACATATCTCAACTTTGGTGGACGGAGTATCCAATGTCATGGTTGAATGCATTAATTTCGATGAATATCGGATTGATGAAGAAAGAAGCATGGACGACAAGACGTTAAGGACATCAGCGCAGAGAGATTTAGAGCTTGTAAATCAAGCTATACAAGGCGATCAGTCTGCTTATGCCCAACTGCTCAAGACGTACCGTGAGAGCATTTATTTTATGATGATGAAAATGTTGAGAAATGCAGATGATGCTGATGACCTTACTATAGAAGCGTTTGGAAAAGCCTTCAAGCGCCTTGAGTCGTTCAACCCCGAATATGCCTTCAGTACTTGGCTTTTCAGGATAGCATCAAATAACGCCATCGATTTTATCCGAAGAAAGAAAAAAGCATCCACCTATTCGATTGATGAAGATTACAATGATGAAGACTCTAAAGGGGTTTTTGAGGTGAAGTCAGGTGATCTTAATCCTGAACAGGAATTGATGAAAGAACAGCGAATTCAAGAAATGCATCGCATCATTAGCCTTCTCAAGCCAAAGTATAGACAGCTCATCGAAATGCGTTATTTGAAAGAGTTGAGCTATGATGAAATCGCTGCTGAAATGGATCTGCCTTTGGGTACTGTCAAAGCGCAATTATTTCGAGCCCGCGAATTGATGCATGAAATCATGAAACATTCAGCCAATAAATTTTGATCAAGTGCAAGAAGGAAAAGCACTCGTGGCAAAGCACTTTCCAGAGTTTAATGCCCAGCAATTAGACTTACTCGAAGCTTATGTGAAAGTATTGCTAGAAACGAACAAAGCAATCAATTTGATATCTCGGAAAAACGAAGACGAGGTTTGGGTAAATCATATTTTGCATTCACTTTCAATTGTGAAGGTGATGAAGTTTTTACCCGGTCAGCAGGTGCTTGATTTTGGCACGGGAGGCGGCTTGCCCGGTATTCCACTGGCCATAGCATTTCCAAATACTCATTTTTTGTTGGTCGATTCCATCGGGAAAAAAGTAAATGCCGTTAAAAATATGGCTGAGCACTTGGGTTTGGGTAATGTGAAAACTAAGCATATACGGGTGGAGGAGATTGAGATGAAGTTTGATTTTGCTGTGAGCCGCGCGGTCACTGCACTGCCTACCATCGCAGGGTGGTTAAAGGGAAAGCTGAAAAAGGGGCACAGCGCAAAATTATCGAACGGACTTATCTACATCAAAGGTGGCGACTTCAATGAGGAATTAAAGCAGATTAATCGTGCACATAAAATGTGGCACATGACAGAATGGTTTGAGGATGAATTTTTCGAAACAAAGAAGGTCGTATGGATCGATTTGACCTAGTTAAGGATGAAGTAAGTTAATTCCTTGAGTAAATCACTGCTGCTCACGGTGCTTGAATTAACTCCTTTTGAACGTGCATCAATTTCTCTTAATTTTTCAATGATAAGTGCTGTCTTTCGCTGATTGAATTGCGCGGCTGTATTGGCAACTTTTTTCAATTGAAAAGGAGAACCCAGCGTGGATAGTTTTCGTTTTGAATCTGCCGTGCCTTGAGCTGTCAGGTCATGGTAGATCATCAGCTTGCTAAAATGACTAAATAGATTAGAAATAACCATAATTAGTGGAGTGTTGCCTTCATTATTACCAATGTGGTAAGCAATAGAAAAGCTCTTTTCAATATTCCGATCAGAAAGCGCATTGATGTAGTCAAAAGGACTAAACTCTTTGCTGATTCCGATATGCTTCTTTACATCACTTTCTCCAATTTCCTTAGAAAGAGGAACGCTGATGGTTAGTTTTCTGAGTTCACCCTCTATTTTTTCAAGGTCATTGCCCAAGTATTCGGCCATCAGGAATGACGCATGAGGGGTGATCCTGTATTTCAATTCCTTGGCAAAGAGTTCAATCACACCTGGCAGCTCATTGTCATAGTGTTTGCTTGAATGAAATACAACAGCATTTTGTTTTATAAGCTTAACCCATTTTAGGCGTTCGTCCACTTTCTTGTACTTGAAATCGATCACCAAAACGGTGCTTTGAACAGGATTTTCAAAATAACTTTCCAACTCTGTCCACTTTCCATTGAAGTCCTGAGCTTCGCGGATAACAACTACTTGTCTTTCAGCCATCATTGGGAAACGCTTCAAGGTTTCCAATAACATATTTTGATTTAGGTCTCGACCATAAAATACGTTCAGATTGAAATCCCTCTCATGCTCTTCAATGGCGGTGGTTTCTACAAACTTGCTTATGCGGTCAATGTAAAAAGGCTCTTCGCCATGCAATAAGTATATAGGCGAAAATTCTCGTTTTCGGAGTTTTGCCAATATTTCGTTATACTCTTTTACATTCGCCATAAAGACTAAGGTTCTGCTTTTGATTGATCCAAAAAAATATCCACCACTGAATCTTCCAATGTTCGATGCCAAAGTTAGAAGCATTGGCGAGCAGATTCAAATCTTTGATGCGTTTCGAAAGAAATTCATTGTGCTTACCCCTGAGGAATGGGTTCGCCAGCATTTCGCTCACTATTTGGTTGATTGCATTGGCTATAGTATCAATCATGTTCAATTGGAGTATGCATTAAGTTATCATAGTCTTAAAAAGAGGCCAGACATTGGAGTGATCAATAGCAATGCCGAGCTCGAGCTGTTGGTAGAATGTAAGGCTCCTTCCATCGAACTGAATGAAGACGTATTTTTACAGTTGACGAGTTATTTTTCGGTTGCTTCATCGAAGTACATTGCTTTAACGAATGGTCTTCAACACATAGTTGCTTCGTTTGAACCTTCGCAAGGAAAATTCGTCTACTTAAAGGAGTTGCCTCGTAAAGAATGAACTGGAGAATTAGCATACTGTGTGTTTTGATCGCCTCGAACTTGGCTGCTCAGCGCCTTGTGCCGACCAAGGTGCCTTTGAGTTATTCTTGGGCAATCAACGCAAATCCAGAAGCCGACCTATGTCACATCTTTGTGAAAGGTGATTTTGAGAAAATAGCAGAATACGCCCAAAAGCATGACGGAAAATTGAAATATACATTCAAGTCATATGCCGCCATTTGCATTGATCCAGACGCGGTGTTAGAAATAAATAACCTTGATTTTGTTGATCATGTACACTTTGAATACGCACCTGGTCAGCTATTATTGAGCCAGTCGAGAATTCATACCAATGTAAACCAAGTGCATGCTGGAAGCGATGGTTTACACATCGCTGCCGACACAGCCGTGGCAGTGTCATATGCATGGTATTACAATGGAACCTTAATCGAAGATGAACATACCGAGTTCCTCAGTTCGTTGGCCCTAGGATTATATCAAGGATCATACACAGATAGCAATGGCTGCGAACATTTATCGAATCAAATCAACGTTCATGCATTGGGAGGAGATTATCCAATTGATCCGAGCATAGTTGTATTTCCTAATCCGATGAGCGATATACTTGAAGTACAACTGAACACCGCAAATTACATTCGATATGAATTGTTGGATGCACAGGGGCGCATCGTAATGAAAAATGATATCACTCAACCTCACATTTATATCCAAACTACGTCTTTATCAGAAGGAAGTTATTTCTTAAAACTGATTGGAGACAACAATAATGAAGTTATTCCAGTGATTAAATGAGGTGCATTTTTACGCTTGTAGTTTTATTTTTTTTCGGGGTGATTTCTCATGCCCAATCGATGCAGCCTGATTACGCAGAAGGTTGGATCAGCTTGAAAGTGAATCCTGAATTGCGGGAAAGTTGCTTTAGCGACCGAATCGAAGTGACAGAGCTTAAACAGATATTTGATCGCCTCGGTGTAGACCTTATTCAAAAGCGATTTCCACATGCAGAACCTCATATCACTCCTCGGGCTTTTATTCCTGATACGAAGGATAAACGTGTTGATCTAAGTTTGATTTATAAGGTTCACTATACCTCACAAAACGATCCCATAAAGTCGTCTAAATTGCTGATGAATACAGGTATGGTTGTGTACGCGGAGCCCATTTATATTGACAAACCTTTGGTTATCCCCAATGATCCGCTGCTTGCAACCATGTGGCATTTAGAGGCCATTAATGCTTTTGAAGGTTGGGATATAGATACAGGCTCTGCTGATGTCACGATTGCCATTGTAGACACAGGCGTAGATTGGGATCACCCAGATTTGGCAGATGCAATAAAATTAAACGTTGCAGAGCTTAACGGGATAGAAGGATTTGATGATGACAATAATGGTTATACTGATGATATAAGGGGCTGGAATTTTTACAACGACAACAATGATCCCAATGAAACTGGGTTTTCTCATGGAACCCATGTTGCGGGTCTTGCAGGTGCCGTTCCCAACAATGCTATTGGAGTAGCTGGAACAGCTTGGGCGTGTAAGATTCTGCCGGTGAAAGTTGGAGACAAGCTGTCCATTCCATTTGGGTATGAAGGCGTTGTGTATGCAGCAGATAATGGCGCAGATGTTATCAACTGCTCATGGGGTGGTTTTAGCCCCACGGAAACGGGTTACGATGTAATGAAATATGCCACCTACAATAAGGATGCACTTGTGCTTGGTGGAGCTGGGAATGATAACCGAGAAACACGTTTTTACCCTGCCTCATTTCGTGAAGTGATGAGCATCGGTGCCACTGACACTACCAACCAGAAAGCCGACTTTTCCAATTACAATTATGAAATAGATTTGATTGCCCCTGGTGCTTTCATCTACAGCTTGAAAAACGATGAGTTTGGCTACGACAGTGGTACAAGCATGGCCGCACCAATCACAGCTGGAGTTGCGGCTTTGGTTAGAAACAAATTTCCTACCCTTTCAGCACTTCAAGTAATGGAACAGTTGAAGTCTACTGCAGATAAGTCCATCTACAATATTGGATTCAATCAGCCATATGAAGGAAAGCTTGGCGCTGGATTGCTCGATATGAAGAAGGCGCTTGAAGGCATCAATACTCCCGGACTCAGGTTAATTGAGTTTGAGCTGACCGATGGTGACGATGATATTTTTTCCGAGGGTGATGAGGTTTATTTTGGAGTGGAATTGTTCAATTACCTCAATAGCTTAACTAACGTAGACGTTCAGATTACCTCCCTTTCGCCTAACGTGGAAGTGGTAAATGGCAGCTGGAACATTCCATCTATACCAACAAGCTCGGGGTTAGATAATTATGATGAACCATTTGCACTAAAGGTTATTTCTACGAATGAATACGACCAAAAGATTACTCTGAAATTGATTGCCTCGAGTACAGCAACTAATTATGTGTACGAGCAATATTTTGATTTTCAGATCAATCCTTCATATGTGAATGTGCAAGTCAACCGCCTAAGAACCACCATCAGTAAAAATGGTCTTTTTGGCTATACCGATTACTTCCAGACCAATGGCCTCGGTTTTCAAATTGATAGCTTCCAAAGTGTAATTTTTGAAGGTGGGTTGCTGATTGGTCATCAAACAGATAATCTGACTCAAGTTGTAGATCGTGTGCGCAGCGATGAGCTTTTTGATCGTGATTTTTGGGAAGAGGCCATCATTTCGCGACAAGTGCCAGATGGAGAGCAGGCTTACCATGCAGAAGGTTCTTTCACGGATACTTCAGCAAATAAGGATGAGATTGGACTGTTGGTTGAACAGAGGGTGTGGGCCTTTGATAAAGAAGGACACCAGAATTATATCATTCTTGAATACACCATTGAGAATGTCTCAGAACAGGATTTGACCAATGTTGCAGTGGGTTTATTTGCTGATTGGGACATCGTTGATGCAGGAGAAAACAAGGCTGAGGTAGCCTATGGAAAGCGATTAGGTTACGTTTACCATACGGGAGACAAAGAAATTACTGCGGGCATCCAAGCACTCAGTAGATATGTGTTTAACAGCTACATGATCGACAATGTGAGCGGTGGTAAAGGTGGAGTTGATTTATTTGATGAGGAAGGATTTACAACAGGTGACAAATTCGTTGCATTGACCAATGAGCGATTGAATGCTGGGGCAGAAGGAAACGGTAATGATGTAATTGAAGTAACTTCTGTCAAGGAAATCACATTGCCCAGAAACGCAAAAATTTCTGTTGCATTTGCGCTTCATGCTGGTCAAAACATTCAGGAAGTGCTCAATAGTGCGGACTCTGCTTATCAAGAATTCTATGGTTATTTGCCCGGTCAAAACATAGAAGATCCCTTTGTGATCAACAAGGTTTGGCCCAATCCCACTTCGGATAATGCAACCCTTGCAGTTGATGTTAGAGATCAAGCCACGCTTTCAGTGGAGGTGATTAATCCCATGGGGCGGTTTATTTATTCAGGAGAAACTGCATTGTTGTATTCGGGTTATAATGAGCTTGATTTAAACTTATCTAAACTTCAATCAGGGGTATACTTTGTTCGGTTGAGCAAAGATGATTTTTCACAAATTTTCCCTATTACAGTGCAACCGCAGTAAACAATATAGAATTGCGCTACATTTGGCGCACCATTTAACTAGATCTATGGCATTAGAACAAATTTTATCAGTATCAGGCAAGTCGGGGCTTTACAAATTGGTAGGGCAAATGAAAAACGGAATTATTGTGGAATCAATTGGAGATGGCAAACGTTTTCCAGTGCATGGTTCTGCTAAGGTGAGTGCATTGGAAGAGATCAGTATCTATACAGAAACTGAAGAAGTTCCGTTGAAAGATGTGTTCAAGAAGATATACGATAAAGAGAAAGGCAAGCAAGGAATTAGTCATAAGGAGGATTCGAAAAAAGTGAAGGCTTACTTTGAAACGATACTTCCTGACTACGACAAAGAACGTGTTTATGCGAGCGATATGGCTAAGGTGATTCGCTGGTATAACATGCTCATTGAAAACAATGCTTACGATCCGAATGAAGCGGAAGACGCTGAAGCAGCTGAAGAATCAAAGGCTGAAGATACTGAGTCTAAGAAGGAAGGTGCTAAATCAACTGCGAAGAAGGCGGCTGCGAAGAAAAAAGCAGATGCTCCAAAGGTAAAAGCAGCACCCAAAAAAGCTGCGAGTACTAAAATTTCTACGCCAAGAAAAGCAGGCGGAACGCAAAGAGGAAGCTAAACTACTTCAACCAAAAAATGTATTGAAAGCGCATCAAGTATGCGCTTTTTTTATGGGCGAGAAAATCGAACTTCACCGTTTCGCTTGGTAGCGAGTTTAGTATCAATACCCACAGAAGAATTGAAGTGAACGATGTTTTGCTGGTTGTCGAAAACCTCTGTCAATACTTCATTTCGAATGAAAAGAATTCGCTGATTTGGTGGCACCTGCACTTGACCATAGATCCAACAAACATCATCTTCAAATTCATGCCCTAACCATTCGATTCTTTCGCTTTTTGCACCATTGGAATAGCCGAATTTGTCGGTGAGATAATCTCGTATTAAAATGAAATTTCTCTTTTGTTGAGAATGATCGTTAAGGAATACTTTTTCTCCAGACATTTCTTTGAGGGCGTACTCAAGGTCATCGGTGAATATGCGCAATGAAATTTGAAGTGTGTCCTGCTTCACTTCAAGCTCTGTAATGGATAAATGAAATGGGTGAAGGTCATCTTTGATTTCAAATGTCGAGATGTATAGACCGATGAAAGAAATTAGAAATAGCTTCATAGCGAGTCGAATATTTCAATGAGTTTATGTGATTCGCGCTGCCAGTTGTTTTCACGAGCAGCCTTTTGACAATTTGCTCTGACTTCTTCAATGCGGCTCTTATTTTCTTGAAGAAAAGCAATGGCGCTTGCAATGGACTGCGCATCGAGATGATCGATCAATTCTGCGATATTGTACTTTTCGTTGAATGCCTTGTATTCAGGGTAATTCATTGCCACTTGCGGAATTCCTGCATGGAAGTAATCAAAAAAACGATTGGCGAGTGAGAATTGATGATGCAGCCCTGTCGATGAAAATAAAGTAAGCCCTGCAAAGGCATTGGTGGTTATTTTTTTCAAGTCTTCGGGCAATGCAGCTCCCATAACAGCCACTTTATTCGAAAGATTTTCTTTTTCAATTAAGGTCTTAATTTCAGACTCAATAGGACCTTCGCCATAAATTTTTAAAGTAAGTCCATCGATGCTTTTCATGGCCATTATTGCCTCTTCAATTCCTCGGCCAACGTTCAACGCACCTTGATAAATGATGAATGTTCCAGCTTCCCGAGGAGTCCCAATTTCTTCCTTTAATTCAGGGACATTTCTGATTACTCTAAAATCGGTGTTGTACCTTTTTTTAAACAGAGATGCATAGCCCTCGCTGATGGTATAATAAGCATCTGCTGTTTGCATGGCGATTGATTCAACTTTTTGCCACACAAAATGCACGAATGGCCGTTCTACTACCTCTTCGAGTTCACTGAAATACTCATGAGCATCATAAACTAGTTTTTTACCTCTGATTCGTGCTGCCATCAGCATGGGGAGGTAGGTATCTAAATCTATTGCACAGTATACGTCTTGACCTTTGAAAAGCGCTTTCCAAAATAGCTTGAAATTGTATTCTAGGTAGAAGAGCTTTCCTTTTTGAAAGTACATTGGAATTCGCTCAGTGGCGTATGATCTTTCGTTTAAAGCTTTCGATGAATGCTTGGTTCTTCCAATCAATGTGCATGCATAACCTTTCTCAGTTAACGCGCTGCATATGCGATCTATACGCTGATCGTATGTTAGATCATTCGTAACAGTGAATAATAGCTTGTGTTTTAAAGGCCGTGACACAGCGCGAAAGTAAATTATAGGTCTTTGAACTTATCCAAGTTTCTTCGATGACGTTTTGTTGGTCTGCCTACAATGCCTGCTGATCTGTTTTCTGCATTGAGAACACGAATCAACTCTAGTTCTTTTAAATCATCTTCACTCGTGGTTTCTATCATCAAATCCACCAGCAGTTTTGCACCTACGCGACTCTTTGGAATGCCAATTACCTTATAGCTCCTCCATACGGGGGGTACTTTTAATTCAATTTCATCTCCAATTGAAATTTCCTTGCTCGCTTTCGTAAAGGCTCCGTTCAGCTTTACTTTCTCTTCGTTGCAAGCAGCGGTTGCTAATGACCGAGTTTTGAAGAGTCTAATGCACCATAAATATTTATCTATTCGCATGGGGCAAAACTAGGGAGATGTCAGCAACTTAAATGATTTACCGCGACTTATAGTCATAAATACTAATTATTTTCGCTAGCGTATATGCCATGTTTTACCGCTACCATCGTTGCACGGAAAAAGATTTTTTTCTTTTTGTTTCTTTTTCTTTTGATGAATGTCAGAGGTCTTTCGCAATTTACGGTCGGAGGAACTGCTATCAGCACAGGGGTAGATTGTTATCAGCTTACTGCTGCACTAGGAAGTCAAGCAGGATACGTATACCAGAATGCCGCACTCAATCTTAATGAACCGTTCAATTACAAGTTTCAGGTTAATTTGGGAACTAACAATGCGGGGGCGGATGGTATCATGTTCGTTTTACGCGGAAGTTTAGGTGTGCCTTATATAGGAGCCAATGGTGGTGCTATTGGTTTTGACGGTCCAGGGTTTAGTTCCAATTCCATCGGTATTGAAGTGGATACGTGGGATAATGGGATAGGAGCTAATGGAGATATTGCCGCAGATCATATCGGAATTTTCAAGAATGGAACAAACAATCACCTTTCAGTAAACTCATTGGCAGGTCCTATTCAAGCAGCTGTAGGAAATGTTAACGTAGAAGACGGCAACGATCATACCTTGAACATACGATGGGATCCTGTAACGCAAGAGCTAGAAGTGTATTTCGATTGCGATTATAGATTGCAACATGTTGGAGATATTATAAACACCATTTTTAATGGCGACACACTCGTTCATTGGGGGTTTTTAGGTACCACTGGAGGTGCAAGCAATGTCCAAAGCTTTTGTTTTACAGAAGTGATTGACAGCTTGGTGAATGAAATGAACGATGAAACCATTTGTGCAGGTGCTTCTGTTCAGTTGGATGCTGGCACCTCGGCATTGGATTATTCTTGGTCACCATCACTCGGTTTGAGTTCTACTGTAATTCATAACCCCATAGCTTCACCCACTGTAACAACGGTATACGTAGTAGAAGCCTCTTACCAATGCGATACTCTGCTCGATACGGTTAATGTGACCGTTATTCAACCTTCTTTTACTACGAGTGGAGTAGTCACAGAACCGCTTTGCCATGGTGATTGTGATGGCGCAATCGATTTAAGTGTGAGTAATGCCAATGGAACCTATCACTATACATGGAGCAATGGAGACACAACGCAGGACGTAAGTTCATTGTGTCAGGGCACTTACTATGTCACAGTTCAAGACATGGATACTGCTAGTGCCACATACCTTTGCACATTGGAGGATACATTCGTTGTGGGCGAGCCACCATTGCTCACAGCAGACATCATTAACGCATCAAAGACTTCTTGTCCATACTCCACCAGTTGCGATGCATCTGCAGATGGACTAGCTGGTGGAGGTGTTTCGCCTTATTCATACAGTTGGTCTAACGGAGAAGTTGGAGTTTCGGCATTTCAACTGTGTCCAGATACCAATTGGATTACCATTACCGATGCGCAAAACTGCGAGGCTATAGCATTTGAAGTGATTGAAATTCCAGATACGATTAAAACAGACGCCTTCAGCGATACGCTCATTTGTATTTCATCCTCTGCTGCGATCATTGGTTCCAGTGTGGGCGGTACACCACCTTTTACTTACATATGGACCGAAGGTAGTTTGACAGGTCCTGTAGTATCTACGAATCAATTTTACTCGCCATCGCCAGTTGTTTCCACCCAGTATTTCGTAGCCTCAACAGATTCAAAAGGTTGTGTGGGTGACACGGCAGAGGTTTGGGTGAATGTGAGGCCTGCCTTGGGAATCGAAATTCCGCACATTGATACGATTTGTCCTTACGATACTATTCCCATTGAAGTTGCCGGTTTAGGTGGGGATACTATTTATACCTACAGTTGGTCTAGCGGACAATTTGGGGCATCCATCGATGTGAGTCCTGACCTCCCTCAATGGTATTACGTCACGGTAAGCGATTTTTGCGGTACGCCATCCTACATTGATAGCGTTTATGTGCAAGTGGGAGGCTATTCTGATATCAGAGCTACGATTCGATTGGATGATGACTCACTTTGCGCTGGCGATCAAACATTCATGATTGCTTCTGCTCGTGGCGGATATGGTGGACAGGCTGAGTACCAATACAAGTGGTCTGTACAAGATGAAACTACCAATATCCTGTTCGTCAGGCCACCGAAAACAAGAATATATACAGTTACAATTTCAGACCTGTGCCTGTCAGAACCGGGCATCGATACTGTAACCATTCATGTTGGAAACCCCATTCCACCGCTTTTTGAAGTCTCACCAAAAGAAGTATGTATCCAAACAGATGTTTTCATCAAGCTGACTAATTTCAATGAATTGCATACCTACCGATGGGCCTTTGGTGATGATGATACGCTTTTCAACTATGAGCTTGACTCTATTTTTTATACCTATTCGAAGCCTGGATGTTACGATGTGAACATTGCATCGGTGACTGAATTTGGCTGTTTTTCGCAACGCACCGAAGCATGTGCCGTTAAGGTATTGAATCAGCCCGAAGCCATTTTTCAAAACCATCCTTCTGAACCAACGAATATCACTTCCATCCTTGACTTCAAAGATGTTTCTGTTGGTGCTGTGAAAAGTGTTTGGTATGTGGAAGATGATACCCTATACAATATAGAACGTTTTCAAAGGGAGTTTAAGGAAGAGGGCCAGCCTTTTGATGTTAAGCTGGTAGTAACTTCCTCTGATGGTTGCGTGGATAGTTTGATCAAATCGTTGAATTTTAACTACGAAACGCTACTCTATTATCCCAAGGCCTTTACACCCAATCAAGACGGTGTGAATGATGTTTTCTTTATTGTTGGTGAAGCAATAAATCTTGAGGGTTTTGAACTCGTGATTTTTGATCGATGGGGCCATGAGATTTTTTCAACGAAGGATGCGTCAATTGGTTGGAATGGATTTTTAAAAGATGGAAGCCGAGCTCCTCAAGGTGCTTACCCGTTTGTGTTGAGTTACTACAACAATTTGGGAGAGTTAAAGCGTGTAAGAGATCAAGTAATCATTAGTGCGGGTGGGAAGAAGCGAGAGTTGCGCTAGCTATACTACACCTTGAGTTGGAGGCAGCTTTTGATTCAGATTTTTAATGAATGCATTTAAAATCACGCCTGAAATAACCAAAGCTATGCCTGCAATACTCAGCCACGGTAACGTTTCCCCGAAAAAAATCAGGCCAATTCCCATAGCGTAAATCACCCCGAAATATTTAAAAGGCATGATTCTGCTGCTGTGGTCAGCATGGAGAGCTTTGGTCATGTAAACTTGCGCTATTTGGGTGAAAACTCCCATGACTAGCAAAAGAAGCCACTCAATACCAACGGGGGTTTTCCATCCAGCAATTAGGCAAGCAACGCCCATAACTGGAGTAGCAATCAGGGGGAAATACAATACCACAGTTACCGGATGATCGGTTTGCCTGCATTTCATAATGGCGTTATAGGCGATGCCTGAGATAAATGCCGAGACCACTCCTATAGTCAGGTATAGAAAGGAAATACGTTCATCGAAACCTTTTATCATGAAAATCCCTATGAATGATGCACCGAACAAAAACCATTGAATTCGCTTCACGCGCTCACCTTGCAATTGTGTGGCTAAGAGCACGGTGAATATTGGCGAGATGTACTGGATGGTAGTTGCAATGGCCAAGGGCATGTTCTTGACGGTTACAAAAAACAGGAAAAGTGCAGTCATTCCAGCAAATCCTCTAATGATCAACCATTTCTTGTTGTTGCCAAAAAATGGTAGCTTGAGGCTTTTAATCCATACAACACATAGAAATAAGGAAATAACCGATCTGAAAAACACGATTTCGTGCGTTGGGATATCTTCCAAATACTTTACACAAAAGTTGACTACAGCGTAGGCCAACGATGATAAAAGTATATATGCTATGCCTTTGAATTGCAAGGCGCGAAACTAGCTTATTCCATTGTAAAGCTGAGGGCATTCAATCCAAAAAACCACTTTACTAGTTTATCGTTTGATATTGTTTTTAACCTTGCAACCGCATGGCAAAACCAAAGATTGAATATCCATTTTCCCTCCAAATAATTCGAAGTATTTTTCCTCTGCTCGAGAAAGTGGCTCCGTCTCTCGCGATAAATTGGGCTGTTCGATTGTTTTTAACTCCTTTCAATTTTGGATTTACGCCTTCTGAAAAACAACATTTATCCAAGTTTAAAGCAAACGATGTGCAACTGAGGAGCTTTACTGTGCGCGTTTATGAAGTAGGCAATGGGCCCACAATCATCTTTTTGCATGGCTGGGCGGGACGTGGTATGCAGTTTTATAAACTTGCCTTGAGTCTTGCTGATGAAGGTTACCGGTGCATACTTATTGATGGTCCAGCGCATGGACATAGCAAAGGGAAACGTACCAATATTTTCGAGTTTGAAACAGTCTTCAATGAGATTAAAGATCAACAAAATGATTTGGTTGCAGTGGTAGGTCATTCATTGGGTGCCGCAACCATTTCACTCGCCATTTCTGAAGGCAGCGATGTTCCGGCCTTCATTTCTTTGGGTGCACCTGTGGTTGCAAAAGATATTTTGAGCGAATTCGCAGATAAATTGAATATCACGGAACATACTGTAAATGGAATTCGAGCAAAGGCCGTATCTGAATTTTCACGAACATTTGAAAGCGTTGCCATGGAAAGCACGTTCAAAAAAATGAATTGCCCTGTTTTGGCCCTTCATGGCGAAGACGACCGCGATGTGCCCGTGTATCATTTGGACGTATTAAAAAGCATTTATCCCGCCACTAGCATTGAGCGGTTCTCGGGAATCGGCCATCGGAGGATACTTAAAGATGAGCGGGTGATCAGCAGAATTAAAGAATGGCTAAAAGAACTAGAATAATTTCATCACATTCTCTGGCGGCCTGCCAATTATAGCCTTATCTCCTTTTACAACAATGGGTCTTTCAATCAATTTTGGATAGGAGATCATTGCATCGATCCATTCATCTTCACTTAGATCTTTTCCCTTGAAGTGGGTTTTGAAATCGTCTTCACCTTTACGAAGCAATTGTTCGGCAGAGATTCCGAGTTTTTTAATAATTGCTTTCAACTCAGTACGACTGGGCACATTGTTGATGTATTCGATTACTTCAATACTGTCAGAATGATCAGAGAGTAGCGATAAGGTTTCCCTGCTCTTTCTGCATCTTGGATTGTGGTAAATAGAGTAGGTCATATTATTGAACCAGGGTCACAAAACCGCTTCTTTCGATGGTTATATTTTCTCCGTTTTCGATCGCGTTGTATTCACACGACCAACTGTAGATGCCAGCTTGCACCTTGGTTCCTCGGTATGTTCCGTCCCAATATTGGTTGATATCTTCTGTTTCGAAGAGCAACTGACTTTTTCGGTCGAAAATGGAGAGTTTATATTTTGAAATTTCACAATCACTAACCGGTCCAAATGTTTTGTTGACACCTGATGGCATGGGTCTAAAAGCGGTCGGGAACCTTACAAAGCATTCGCAATTATCAACCAAAGCCGTGTCCTTCACTACACCACATTGGTAAAAAGCATTCACATAGTACTCTCCGGCATCCTGAATCAACTTGAGCGGATTTGTGGTGCCATCAGACCACTGATAGTATTGCACTCCATCTGTAGTTGCATCCAAGTACTCGTTTTCTCCTGCACATATTTCAAAAGGAGTAATAATATTCACTTGAGGTTCTTTGATCTCCCTCACTCGAACACTTTGCACTTGAGTGCAGTGTGCATCAGTAACAGAAAGTAAATAGGTGTCTGCCACATTGGTTATCAACACGTTAGTAGAATTGCCATTCGACCATCGATAACTCCACTGTGCGTTTCCTTTGGCAGTTATCGACACATTGTCACCGGTGCACATTATCGTGTCTTTTATAAGGCTTGCTTGAGGTGGGTCAACTAAATTAATGGTTAGTGAATCCGATACCGAACAAACAGAGATGGATGCAGTTACGAATATGGTTTGTGTTTCATCCGCATACATCACATGGACAGGGTTACTAGAGCCATTGTACCATGAATAGTTCGCAGACGAAGATTGATGAGATAGGTTGAAAACCAATTGTGTTGGCTCGCAAATAAATGTGTCTGGACCGAGGTTCAATTCAGGGTAATCAAAAAATGTGACCCTTAATTGGTCAACATCTTCACACACACCATTTGATACGGTCAGGGTGTAAACACCAGATTGAGAAACATTCAAATTCGGTGCGTTCGACCCATCGTTCCAAGTATAGATCAAAGAAGGAGAGGTGTTAGCCGTAATTGTCACGCTTTCTCCTTTGCATGCATCAATATCGTTTCCGAGATTCAAGTCAACGGATGGAAATAAACCAACCATTACCGTATCGCCTTCTGTGCACGAACCGTCAGAAACTTGAACCCAGAACATTCCAGCGCTGCCATTGGCTAAAGATATAGTAGGCGAAGTGGCTCCTGTATTCCACGCGAAAGTTAGTCCAGCAGGATCAAGCCCAGTGCTCAACACCACTGTGTCTCCTAAGCAGTAATTGATGTTGGATGGCAAATCAAACGCAGGAAACGAACAGTTCTGACCGAACGACAACAATGATGAACCTATAAACAGGCCAATTCCTAAAATGAGTTTTTTCAACACGTAGTTCAATTCTTCAAATGTTAAGCGAAAATACACTCATTAGACGATGCAGTAGAACTGGGTTGTCTATTCTCATCCACAATTATTTTAACAGTCAAATTACATCGTTGAAGATGTTATTTAAGGCGATAAAGCCGTTCTTTGACAAGTGAATTTACAAGAGTTTTACCAGGAGAAGCTGCAATTAGCCCAAACCGATCGGGATCATTTAAGGCGTAAAGATCGCTTGCTTTCTGCAAGCAGATTAATTGCAGGCACTAGCATGCTGTTAAGTCTTTACTTTTTACTGCTGAATGGTAAGGCGTTTTTAGCTGCAGTTTTTCTAGTCTCGTTGATTGGATTTGTTGCCTTAGTAGTGGTTCATGCCCGATTGAGGAAGCAGATTTCCCTCAATGGGCGTTTCATCGAAGTGATCAATGAGGAAATATCATACTTAAACAATGACCTTTCCCTTTTCAGCGATGGTGCCGAATTCAAAGATCCGAGTCACCTCTATGCGGAAGATTTAGACGTGTTTGGGCGTGGTTCTCTCTTTCAAAGGATTGGCAGGGTGGCCTCCGAAGAAGCCAAACAGCGCTTGGCAAGTCGCTTGAAAGACAACGAGGCTGAGATTGATCTAGATTATCAGCAAGCAGTGAAAGAATTGACTCCAATTTCTGAGTGGAGATTTCGGTTCCGTGCTTTATCAAAAGGACTTACGATTGGTGATTTACATCGAAGAATTGAACAGTGGAAGGCAAATCCTTTAACAGATTCATGGCTTTTGTTCCCTATAGTATCTTGGTTGCTCAGTGCTGTATTTCCCATAAGCGTGTTACTTATACTGATTTTTCAGCGCTACGATATGATCGATTGGTTGTTGCTGCCATTTATTCTCAATCTCTTTTTGTTTTCCCGTATTTTGAAAGATCTGAAACGTGATCAAGCATTCGTAGATCAAATTTCAAGTGACTTAAGAGCACACCAGGCGCTACTTGAGATGATTTTAGATCAGCAGTGGTCATCGAGAATCTTGAGTGGGATTCAATCTCAATTGAAAGCAAAAGATACGGATGCGGTTGAGATAACGGGTCAATTTTCCAGGTTGGTCAGTCAATTGGATTCACTGAATAATATGTTCGGTGCTTCTTTGTTTAACGGGATGTTTCTTTTTCATCTTCATGTTTACAGGTCACTATTGGATTGGAAGAAATCGCATGTGCATGATCTCTCTTTATGGCTGGATGCGCAGGCTGAGATGGAAGTGTGGGTGGGAATGGCTTCTTTCGCATTCAATCATCCTGAATTTGTTTACTCAGTGCTGTCTGAAGCCCAAGGGTTCAAAGCCGAAGGAATAGGCCATCCATTTATCCATGAATCGAAGAGGGTAACCAATGATCTTGCGTTTGACGAATTTAAACTGGTGATTTTGACGGGCTCAAACATGGCAGGCAAGAGCACCTTTTTGCGATCATTAGGTGTGAACATCATTCTCGCTCGACTAGGACTTCCGGTGTGTGCAAAAGCGATGACGCTTTCTCAGATACAATTGCTCACAAGCATGAAGCCACAAGACTCATTGAACGACAATCAATCTTATTTTCAAGCAGAAATTGAGCGGTTAAGAATAGTGGTGGATCAATTGGATAAAGAGCGTTTCTCTTTCATTTTGTTGGATGAGATTTTGAGAGGAACAAATTCAGAAGACAAGCGCAATGGTACGGTTGGATTCTTAGAAAAGATTCATTCTAAACACCTCATTGGATTGATTGCTACGCATGACATTGAGATCGCTGAGCTGACTGCTCAAAAGCCCAATGTTTATTCAAATAAGTACTTTGAATCATACCAAAAGGATGGAGACCTCGTCTTTGATTATGTGTTGAGAGATGGTGTTTGTCATACTCCAAATGCGACACAGTTGATGAAACAAAAAGGGATTATCTAGACTTTATCTACAAGACTCCTTTTTAAAGTTAAATTTGATATTTACTTACACCTAGAGCATGAACGTACTTTTCGAAAAAGCATTTTTGTTTGCAGCTGTTCTTCTCATTTTTGCCTCATGCCAGCATGATCCGTATACTCCTGTGACAGTTGAGTTGGAGAGAGGCCCTCTTAGAGAGTGTGACCCTGATACCTTCTATTTCGAGAAAGATGTTCAACCACTTTTAACTACATACTGTGTAAGTGGATGCCACGATGAAGCCACGGCAAGCGATGGTGTAGTGTTGACGTCATATTCAAGAATAATGAGCACAGCCGAAGTGAGGGCAGGAAATCCTAGCAATAGTGAATTGTATGAGGTTATCACTGAAACAGACCCTGATAAAAGAATGCCACCGCCACCTGCTGCAACGCTTACCGCAGAGAATATTGAAATAATTCGAAAGTGGATCATCCAAGGCGCATTGAACATTACCTGTAATTATGATACCTTACCCACTGATACTACTGACACGAACAATGCAGGCTGTAATCCGGTGAATGTTTCATTTGCAAACGATGTTACACCAATATTTTCAAGCTATGGATGTATTGGATGTCACACTGGAGGATCTGTGATTTTGAGTACCTACGCAGGCACCAAAATTGTCGCAGACAATGGAAAACTTGTAGGAGCCATTAATCACAGTGCTGGTTTTCAGGCAATGCCTCAAGGAGGGGCCAAAATGGATTCGTGCGATATTAAAGTCATTGAAAATTGGATCAACGAAGGAACACTCGATAACTAATGAAAAGAATTACCTCCATTGCCTTTTTATCTGTCCTATTAATTGCGGTGACTCTGTTCTCAGAAGGCTGCTATTATGACAATGCGAAGGATTTATATCCGATTGATACAGTTTTTGTAGATAGTCTAACGACAGATTCGAATGCAACATATGCTTATACAGATGTGGAATCTATTATCGCGAACAACTGCGCAACCTCAGGTTGTCACGCTTCAGGAAACGGCTCAGGAAGACAACCATTGTCTAATTATTCGGAAGTAAAAGCATCTATTGAAAGTTTTAGATTGAAAGAAAGAGTAGCAGAAGGCTCAATGCCCCCAGGTGGTTCATTGTCAGCTTCGGATAAAAACAAACTCATCGATTGGATCAACCAAGGCTATCCCGAAAACTAACGCAAACAACCATGAAAAGAATACTCCAATTTGCCATTTTAATATTTCCCTTGTCGTTTATTTCGTGCGGGCATTCAGAAACTGCAGATGAAGAAGCTGCCTATAAAGTTTCAGGCGATGAAATTGTACAAGCCTTTTTAGATAACGAGCAAGAATCGAGTGCGAAATATATTGATCAGATCATAGAAGTGACGGGACCAATAATGGAATTGTCCAAAGAAAATGGCCAAGTAACGTCTGTGATGATTTCGTCTGATGAATACAATATTGTTAGCTGCACTTTTCAGCACCCCATTATTCCCGATGAAATTTCTGGAGATCAAATAACCGTTAAAGGAGTTTGCTCTGGTTTCTTAGGAGATGCTTCATCCATGATTCCCGGTGGAACCGTGGAATTAAAACGTTCATCATTAGTAACTCAATAAAAATCAACCATGAAAAAATTATTCATTGCCCTTCTTGTCGCTCAATCGTTTGTTCAATTTGCTGACGCTCAAGAGCGTTATTTCACGCGTGAAGGCAGCGTAAGTTTCTTCTCGGCCACACCGGTAGAGAACATAGAAGCAGATAACAAGAAACTTCAAAGTGTGATAGACATGTCCAGCGGAGCGTTTGAATTTGCAGCCTTGATCAAGTCTTTTGAGTTTGAGAAAGCATTGATGGAAGAGCATTTCAACGAGAATTACATGGAGTCGAATACTTATCCAAAGGCAACTTTTAGGGGTAAGATCGAAAACTTAGAAGAGCTAAAGTCAAAGGGGTTTCCTTCTTCTGCAACGGCCATGGCAAAGGGAGTTATGACCATTCATGGTGTAGATCAGGAAGTGGAAATTCCTGCGCATTTGGTAAAAGTTAGTAACGGCTATAACGTGACATGTAAGTTTAATGTTAAGCCACAAGACTATGAGATTGAAATTCCAAATGCCGTTCAAGACAAAATAGCCAAGGAAATTGAAGTTACAGTAGATGCCGTTCTTAACCCAATGAAATAAAAGCATGAAGCTTCGCAACCTACTTTTAGTCGCCTTGTTAAGTTCCAGTACCCTAAT
>Ga0181558_10001344_pt1 | contig 23589 bp, 13 predicted proteins | sample 011ome_22_FD_133754 | JGI IMG/M metagenome (GOLD analysis project Ga0181558, IMG submission 133754) | Coastal salt marsh microbial communities from the Groves Creek Marsh, Skidaway Island, Georgia - 011507BT metaG (megahit assembly) | ecosystem: Environmental > Aquatic > Marine > Intertidal...
CACTAGGTACCGCGGGTCGTGCTCTGAGTGCGGCGCCAGGCGGTACACGCGCGTCTTCGGGACCGAGAGCGGGTCGGCCGAATCGGGCGCGCGAGATCCCCACGTGGCTTCGGCGGCGACGCGTTTGCGCCACTGTAACATCTGGCACGTGAATCCCATGTTGGGATTGGCGATCCCACGCTTTGACTTTACTTGTGCGAACGCGTCTTCGTACGACAAACCGGTCTCCCACATGACGAACGAAACCGCGATGGAGACGCTCCGTGAGACGCCCTGCGAGCAGTGCACGAGCGCGTTCCCGCCGGCGGCGCGCGCCGCGCGAATGAAGTCGAAGCAGTCGTACAAGACGCGCGTCACGTCTTCGTTCGGCGAGTCCTGTAGCCACAGGGTTTTGTACTGTATCGTATCTTCGTGGTGGTTCGGAATGACGAACGCGTTGCAGTTGATGACGTGCGTGATGCCGTGCTCGCGAAGCGTCGCGAGATCGCGCGCCACCGCCTCGCCGGCGACGAAGACGCTCGGCGCGACGCGCGTGCAGTGCTTCTCGAAATGCGCAAACTTCTCGCGCCGAATCGTGAGCTCCGAGGCGTGCGTCGAGAGTCCGGAGTCGCGCAGGGACTCCAGGTCGATGGCGGAAGGGCGCCCGCCGCCCGAGCCGACGTCGCCCGCGCCGCCGTCGCCGCCGATGCGCAGGCCCAAGCCGGGGGGCTTGCGCGCAGACAGGGACGTCCCGGAGGGTGGCGAGGTGGGGGACGAAGCCGACGACCCGCCGGCCGCGGCGGCGCCGCGCGCGCCGAGCCCGAGCCCGAGCGAGGGCAGGCCCGCGGGTCGCGTCGTGGGGGTGGGCCTCTCGGCGATCGGCGCGTCGTCGTCCGAGTCGTCGTCCGATCCCGACGAGGAGGACGCCTCACCGCGGCGCGTCTCCTCGGGACCCACCGTTTTCTCGTGGACGTTGACATTCCCGTCCGCGTCGCCGCGGGAGGTCAACGGCGCGGCGAGCCCGTCCCCGCGCGCCACGCCGCTGAGGTTCAGTCCCAGGCCCACCATTGCGCTGCGGCGGACAGTGCGTCGCACCGCCGCGACGCGCTTCGCGGTGTGGCGCTCGCCGGAATTGGGTTTCGTGGCAACAGAGCGATATTTTCTGCGACGTCGCGGCTCGCGGGTCCCGGGTCGCGCGCGGTACTCGGCGCCGGGCCGTTTCGGGGGAGTTTCGCGTTCGCGCACAACTACACTACTACCGCGCTCCTCCCTTCGTCCGCGCGCCTACTCGTCGAACCTCCTGTCTTCTGGCGAGTAGAACTCCCCCATCAGCGACGCGATGAACCCCGGGACCTGTCCCCCCGCGTCCGTCGCGAACAGCGAGATGAGCTCGGGCGCGACGCGGTCGTGCACCGGGTTGGCGACGGTGAAGGCGCCGCGTCCGTCGTCGCGAGCGTCGAGCGCGGCGTACTCGAAGACGCCCGCCGGCGACTCGAGCTCGTCGGCGTCGTACTCCGGGTCGTCCGGCCCGAGGGGGGAGATCTGGTGCGTGCCCGCGAGCACGATCACGGGTACCCGGTGCGCCTTCGCCGCGACCGCCACGGCGCGGTTCCCCGCGGGGCACAGCGCCGCGCCGTCCGCGAAGACCCCGCGCGCGGACAGCACCACCAGATGCGCGCGCGGCATCACCGCAAACGCCGCCGCGTCGCCGATCACCGTCGTCTCCACGCCTTTGTCCGCGAGCGCTTTGGCCATCTCGTGCCCCGGCCCCGAGACGTTCGGCTCAGCGACCACCACCTGGAACGCGCGTCGCCGGTTCGCTTCCCTTAAGAACGCCTCTACGACGTACGACTCCGCGCGCGACCCGCCGCCCGCGGTCAAAACGACGCACCCGGGAGACACGTGCTCCAGCGCGTGCGCGTTGACGTGGCTCGTCACAGCCTCGAGCTCGTCGATGAGCTCGCCCACGCTCTCGATCACCTCGGACTTGAAACGCTTCATGCGGTGCGCGGGGTCATCAGCGCCGACCGCATCGGTGGGGCCCTCGAGGTTCTCGCGCGCGGCGGACGCGCTGTGCTCTGCCTCCTCGCGGATGATGTGCAGCACGCGGCGGCACATGTTGCCAACCACCAGCTCTGTCGCGTTCGGCGTTGGGGTTTGGGAGAGGCGCGAGTCAGGAGGAGCGCGCGCCTCGCGGCGGGGCGCCTCGGTAAAAGCCGAGAAGGAGGCGGGAGACGGTAGAGGGGAGGCGGGGAGCGCGCACCTAGCGGTCTGGCGTCGACGAGTTTCTGCGACACCGCGCGCACGCCCTCGATGATGCCCTCCACCGTGGGCGACTGCTGCGCGGCGACCGCGTGGATCAGCGTCTCCGTGGTGTGCCTGGCGAGCGCCACCGACGAATCGGGGAACTGCCGGCGCTTGAGCTTCGTGGTGAAGTCATCGAGCGCGGCGTGGATGCTCGCCTGCCCGGTGCGGCCCATGACGCGACGTGCCTCCCGAAAGAAAACCCCGAGATCTCCCGATGCGCGGCGCGGCCGTCGCACAGCCGCCCCACGCGGTATGCGCGCTCGGCCCGGGGCGCTGGCTTTTTGGCCCGGCCGAGTCGAGGCGCGAATCGGCCGAATCTCGCTTGTTACGCGGTGGGGATGTGCCAGTTGGCTTGGATAAATCGTCTCAATAGACACGGCGCCTGCGATCGTCTCCATGGCTTGCATCGCCCCCCAGACCGGGGTCCTCGTCTCCAGGCGCGTCTCCGCGCGCTCCTCCCCCGCCGTCGGACGTCGCGTCGCGCCCATGCGCGCGCTCGGCGCCGGCGAGGTGGCACAGATCGCGGATTCTCTGGAGGATGTCATCCCCCAGGTGGCGGTCGCGCTGTCCGTGGGTGCCATCCTGTGGTCCAGCGCGGGCGCCCTGAAGGGCTTCGCCGCGCTTCTCGGCGGCGAGGAGGCCACCGCGTCGCACATCCTCGTCAAGGACCCCACGCTGGCGCAATCCCTGCTTGAGCGCCTGCAGGACGGCCCCCAGGACAACCTCGAGGATCGCTTCGCGCGCGAGGCTGGCAAGTACAGCGAGTGCCCTTCCAAGTCCAAGGGCGGGTCGCTCGGGACGTTCAAACCCGGCCAGATGGTCAAGGAGTTCAACGAGGCGGTGTTCGAGGGCCCCGTGGGCACGATCCAAGGGCCGGTGAAGACCTCATTCGGGTGGCACCTCATCCTCGTCACGGACAGGACGGAGAAGGAAGCGTGAGCGTCTCGCGAGGGAGCGCGGAGAAGCTTCTTTTCGCGCGTCGCGGCGAACACGTTTAAAAAAAAACTGTAACGCGACCGCCTCGCACCTAAACGCCCAAAGTCTGTCCAGCTTCCGAAGCCGCGGCGCAGAACCTCGCCACCGTCTTCTCGACCGCCGCCACGCGTCCGTCCCGAGCGTCCACGGCGTCTTCCCGCGCGCGCCGCGCCAGCTCCGACGCCAAGTCGCGCATCGCGGCGGTGGCGGCGAAACTCGACGAGACGCACTCCGCGACGTCCAGGAACGCCGCCGCGCGAGCGTCCGACGCGGCTCTCGTCGCGTCGACCGTCTCCGAGACGTCCACGGCGGTCTGCAGACACGCGTGCGCCGTCTCCAGCAACGCGACGCGCCGGCGCGAAAACGCCTTCGCGTTCGTGACCGCCTCGCGCCGCGCGAGCGCGGCGGCGGCGCGCGCGACGGCGAGGTTCGCGGCGACGCGATCCGCCGATCCTTGTTTCCATCGCCGCTCCAGGACGAATCGCGCCAGAACGCCGAGCGAGCGCCGAGACGACGTCCGACCGGTCCGTGAGGAAGCCTCGGAAGCCTCGGAAGCCTCGGAAACGTCGTCGCGAGTGTCGACGAGCGTCGCGAGCGCCGCGGCGCACCGCGCGGCGGTCTCGGCGGCGGAGGCGTCGCTCGCCGAGCCGTTTTGCCAAGTCGCCAAGTCGGCGACGGCGTCGCGAACGAGCGCCGAGGACCGGCGTCTCGCGTCCGCCGCCTCGTCGCCGCGCAGCGAAGCCGCGCACGCGGCGCTGAGGTACAGACGCACGCGCGCCTCACCGTTCCGCACACCGAGCGCGGTGACCCTGCAGAACGCCGCCGTGGCCGCGGCGAAACTCTCGGAATGAACCGAGACGCTCGCGCCCAGCCACGCGGCGCTCAGCGCCGTCTCCCGCTGCGCGGCGTCCGAGTCGGCGAACGCGACGCGCGCGCTCGCCAGGAAACGCAACGCCTCGTGAAACGCCGAACGGCTCTTCAGAAAGCAGACGTTCGCGCGAACGTACCGGACCAGAAGTCGGTCCGTCTCGTTCGGAACCGAGTTCGGAACGTCATCGCGCGCGCCGAGGGATTCGTGCGCCGCCGCCGCCGCGCGCCGCGCGAACGCGCGCGCGGCTTTGTTTTCCAGAAACCGCGCCTCCGGGAACGTCGGACGCGCGTCGTCCGAACCGCGCGTCGCGCGAAAGCTTTCGCCGCGCGCATCGTCGTACAAGAACGCACGAAGCGCGTTGCGAAAAAACGACGCGCGGGCGGCGCCGTGTAGCGTCGCGACGAGCGCGCCGAACGCGCCCGACTCGAAAAGAGCCGAGTCCCTCTCTCCGCGGTCTCTCTCTCTCCGCAACGCGCGAGTCAGCACGCGCTCCACCGCGGCTTGGTCGTCCTCCGCCAGCGGCGGCGGCGCGGCGCCGCCGCCGGACGGAGAGGTCCGTTCCAGAAACGAGGTGACCTTCGCGGCGACGTCGCGAAGCAGCGGGTCCAGCACTGAGCTCACCACACGCCCGTCCTCGCCGTCCTCGTCCCGCACGTGCGCGGCGGCGAAGTCCGTCCAAGTCTCCGCGCACCGCAGGAACGACGAGAGCGTGTTTCCCGCGGCTGGGTTTCCTCCAGCCGCGTTCGCGGCGATGGACCACGCCTCGGCGAGCAGGGCGCCGCGCGTCTCGAGCTCGGGGGGGGGCGTCTCGGAGAGACGCGCGCCGAGAAGACGCACGCACTCCAACACGGTGGGGTCCACGGATCTGTCGCCGTCGCCGTCGCCGTCGCCGTCGTTTGCCCCCGGACTCGCCGCGCGCGTCAGGAGGTTCACGAACGTCCCCGCCGCCGCCGCGGCGTCTTCCGCGGACATCGCCTCGAGGCACGCGCGCGCGAACGCGACGTTCAGCGCGCGTTTCATCGGGCGCGTTTCGGCGGTACCGTCCGCGCGGTGGCTGGATGCGGTGGCCAGGAAGTCCGCCGCGGACTCGGCGAGCGCCGAGCGCGGCGCGCGTCTCGCGAAGCACCGCGCCGACCACGCCATCGCCTCGGCGACGCTCTCTTTTCGTTTCTCGTCCCTCATCGCCGCGAGCGCGCCGGAGGCGGGGTCCGCTTCGTCCGCGCCGCCGGGCCCGCCGCCGGTCATTTGGACACCGCGAGCCTCCGCCTCCGCGTGGTCTTCGAACGCGTACCACTCGTCGTTGAACGCGTCGACGAAGAAGTTCTCGATGGCGTCGATGAGGTCCTCGTTTTCCCTCGCGCGCTCGGCTTCGCGCGCCGCGCGGTCCCGCCGCTTCCAGGCGGCGTACTCGGGGTACTCGAACAGGTCCGCGACGTCCGCGAAGTCCGTCACCAAGCTCCGCAGGGTTTCTTCCAAAAACCCGGAGGCCCCATTAACACCTCCATCAACGCTTCGTTTTTCTCGCGAATTTTCTCGCGAACGAAGCGCGGTGAGCGTCGCGCCCGCCTTAGCGGCGTACGCGCGCGCGAAGGCGCCCACCAGCGGATCCTCGACGCGCTTCAGCTCGACGTCCGCGATTGTCGCGAAGCGCGCTCGGAGCGCCTCGCGGTCCTCCACGAACCGCGAGCACCGCAGCGTGGCGATTCGCATGTACACGCGCGGCACGACATCCGGTATGTTCTCGATCTTTCTGAACCAGTTCAAACACGTCGCCTTGGCGTCCTCGGGAACGTCGCGCGCGTCGAAATCGCGTCGAAGCGTCGCGCGTCGCGCGCCCGTCTCGTCGTCGAATTCGCTCTTGGCTTTGATCCGTTCGTAGATCGCCGCGCCCGCGTCGTCCAGGACGTCGCAGACGAGCCCGAAGAGCGCGGGGTAGAAGGCGCACGCGTCCGCGGCCGCGGCCGCGGACGCGGGGTACTCCACATCAAGGAGGCTCGCCGCGCGGACCGTCAGCGTCAGCGCGTCCAATCTGTTTTTCTCGCGCCACGCCGTCTTGATCTCCTCCCTCAGCGCGTCCACCGTCGCCACCACGTCCTTTCGTCGCGAGCGACCGGTTTCCGCCACCGCCAACGCGCCCGGATCACACAGCGCCTCCAAACGCGTTTGGACCGCAGTCGACGCGGCGGCGCGCCGGGAATGAATAACGCCCGAGTCGGCGGCGCGCCGCGCGCGCGCGGCGAACCGTCGTTTCTCCGCCTCCCACTCCGCACACGCCTCGCGGTCCTCGTCGTCGTCCTGGCGTCGTCTCGCCGTCGTCTCGGTCGGCGCGTCTTCGTCGCTCTCGGCACTCTCGGCGTCGCTCGCCTCGCTGTCGCGCGCGCGCGCGTCGTCGTCGCCGTCGCGCGCCTGCGACGACAGCGCGCCGAGCGGGTCCGCGAACGCCTTCTCGGCGACGATCTTCTCCGCGCCCGCGCACGTCTCGCGCGGCGCGTCCAGGGGGTGGGCGCGCGCCTCCTCGCGCGGCACCGACGTGCTTCGCGCCTCCGCCGCGGAATCGCCGTCCCGGAAGTCCATCGGGGCCACGGCCCACGCCCTCCCGCCGACCGGCCCGACCCACGCCGAGGGCGCCAGGCGCGCGCGTGGGCAGTTTCGTTGTTCGTTCGCGACACCGACAAGGAAATGGGCGTCTCGCCCGGGCGGACGAACTCTCGAATAGATCTGCATCTGGGCGAAAAGGTTTTCCCGAGCGGATGACCGTCGGTATGCCCAGTCGCGGTTCGTCCCGCGTCAGCACAACACTCCGCGTCACCGCGTCCCCGGCTCGATCCGCAGTCGACCTCCATCGCACGTACACGCCGCGCCGCCGCGACCGCGCGCGCTCCCGACACGACATGAGCGGTTTGTCCCCGGAAGTCCAAGCCTTCAAGGATGAGGGCAACAAAAACTTCCGAGTCGCTGAGTATCTCAAGGCGGCCGCGTCCTACACCAAGGCTCTGAAGCATGCAGAAAGGGACGGATCGGAACAGTGCGTCGCCGCGGTTCGCGATCACCACGCGATATCACGCGTTCGGGTCATCTCGCGTGCGCCGACGCGTCCGCCACTCCGCGGTTTTCCTCGCGCGTCTCGTCCCCAGAGATGCGAAGAAAAACCGTTGCTCTCGCATCTGACGCCGATCGCGCCGATCGTCGCTTTCTCTCCCGCACCACCCATCCACGCAGGCGCGAGCTCGCGCCCATCTACAGCAACCGGAGCGCTTCGTTCCTGAAGCTCTCGAAGGTGAGCCAGGCTCTGTCCGACGCCGAGCGATGTATCGAGCTCAGGCCGGACTGGGACAAGGCGTACTTCAGGAAGGCGACGGCGCTCGAGGCGCAGGACGACGACGACGCGGCGCTGGTGCAGTTCGAGGTGCGAAAAGGCTTTTTTTCGAGTCGCGATCGCGTCGCTTTTTCTTTCGTTTTTTCGCGAGCGCCCGACGCTGACCGAACGCGCGAACGTCTTCGTATCGGGGACGCGATCGAAACGACAAAAAACAGGAGGCTTTGCGCGTCGCGACCGAGGACCAGACCGGCATGCTCGAGCAGAAGATCCGTCTGTGCAAGCAGCGCGTGGCGCGCGCGAAGCGCGCGGAGCACCACCAACCCAAGAAGGCGCACGGCGAGAAGGAAGTCGCCGGCAAGGTTCGCGACAAGGGGAGCGGGTTCAAGTTCGCCGGCGATGCCGTACAGGCGCAGAACAAGATGAAGACGCTCGTCAAGAACGCCGCCGCCGCCGCGCCCGAGGAGAAGCAAGAGCCGAAGGCGCCGGCGCCGGCCGCCGGGGAGGGCACCGACGAGAACGCGGAGGCGGAGGCGCAGAAAAAAAAGGCCGCCGAAGAGAACGCCGCGGCGGCGGCGAAGGCGGCCGCGGAGAAGAAGGCCGCCGAAGATAAGTCGGCGGCGGCGGCGAAGGCGGCCGCGGAGAAGAAGGCCGCCGAAGAGAAGGCTGCGGCGGCGGCGAAGGCGGCCGCGGAGAAGAAGGCCGCCGAAGATAAGGCCGCCGCGGCGGCGAAGGCGGCCGCGGAGAAGAAGGCCGCCGAAGAGAAGGCGGCGGCGGCGGCGAAGGCGGCCGCGGAGAAAAAGGCCGCCGAAGAGAAGGCGGCGGCGGCGGCGGCGGCTGCCGCGGAGAAGGCCAAGGTGGAGCAGGCTGCTGCGGAACAGGCCGCCGCCGCCGCCGATAAAGCGGCTGCGGACGAAGCGGCAGCGAAGAAAGCCGCCCTGGCGAACAGACGCGCCAAGGCTGCTGCGGCGAAGAAGGCTGAAGAGGATGCGGCGGCGGCTGCGGCGGCGGCGGCGACGGCGGCGAAACCCGCGCCCAAAAAGTCGCCTCGTCCCGAGGCGAAGAAATCGCCCCGTCCCTCAAAGAAGTCCGAGCCCATGCCTGTCTGGCTGCCTGTCGCCGTCCTCGGCGGGGTCGGCGCGCTGATGTTCGCCGTGATCGCGATCGGGGGGGCGAGGTCCAGAAACCGCGCGTGAAGAGAGGGTGGAGAAAATAAAAAAAAAAACACACACGTGTCAGATCAAGCTGCCGAGACTCTCGACCGGTTTCCGGTCTGTCAACCCAGAAACGTGGGGGGGATGCGCTTTTCACGCGGCGGTGCAGGAATATAATGGCGTAGCGTCGCCCGGATTAGGGAAACTCGGACCCCTGCAGTAACCCGTGCCCATGGATGCCCAGAAACTGACGACGCCGGGTACGCGCGGCGGTCGCTCGCACAACGGGGACGCACTGCCCCACTCGCGACGTCAGAACCGTCGTCGCGTGCGTTGCGGTAGACCCGTGGCGCTCGGAGCGGCGTGGCCGTGTTCTTTCGGTCGCGGGACGAAGGCGCGCGGCACTCGGCGCGTGGCGGATCCAGCGCAGGGGCGCGGGCGAGATGATGCGCTCTGAGTTCACCATCGAGGACATCGCCCGGGGGAGGACGATGACCATCACCGATCTCCACGATCTCGGCGGACAAGTGTTCGAGTGCAATAAGGTACGGCGAACCGCGTGGAGCGTCCCGGGCTGATGTCCTGGCACGGGCGGCTCAGCGCGCCCGCCCCGTCCGGATCCGCGCGACCCTTCGCGCCTGCCGCGACGAGACGACGGCCGATACCTTTTTTCGTCGCGCCCCGTGTGTGCCTCGCCTGACCTCACCGGTCCTGTCGCGCTTTCCCCGCCCACCCCGTTCGCTCCAGGCGCACGGCGACGCGCTCATCCGCGCGTTCTCCACCAAGAAGTACCCGCGCCTGATCGTGGTCAAGGACGCGCTCATCGTGAGTGTCAAGGTTGACGATCGCGGGTTCGTCGTGCACAAGTGGACGAAGAAGATCGTCGACCTGAAGCAGGTGTACTTGGTCGTCAAGGACAACCGCCGCGTGTACCAGCTCGCGCTGGAGTTCAACCAGAGGCCCGGGGAGAAGAAACCGTTCACGGACGTCCTGCAGTTCAACCCCACGACGTCCCGGGACTTCACGCAGACCATCTCGCGCCTGCGCAAGGAGTTGCTCGGGAACCGACGACCGGGCGCGGGCGCGGAGGCGTCGCCCGCGCGCCGCGACGAATCTTCCGCGACGAATCGCGCGTCGTTCGACCGGCACCGCGCCGAGCACACCGCGCACGAGCCCCCCGAAAGACAGCAGCGCCAGAGCGCGTTCGGGGACGCCATCGCCAACGCCAACGCGCAGAGGTTCGCGCAGCCTGGGATGGCGCCCGCGCCCCCCGCGCAGCCGCAGGTCTCGGCGCCGGCGCCGGCGCCCGCGCAGGTGAGCGACCCGTTCGCGCAGAACCCGTTCTCCGAGCCCGTGCCTCCCCCCGCGCACTCGCCGACGCGCGCCGGCCCGGAGTCCGTCGGCGGGTCCGTCACCTTCGACAACATGATGCAGAGCGTGCAGGCGAACGGCCACCAGATGGAGACGCTGTTCTCGCCGGCGCCCAGCCAGGGCGCCGGCGCGGTGGCCGACCCGTTCGCGGCGATGGCGGCGCCGGCGCAGCCGGCGCAGACGCAGCAGACGCAGCAGCAGCAGATGATGTCCGACCCCTTCGCGATGGGGGTGCAGCAGCCTCAGATGCAGCAGATGGCGCCGCAGCAGATGGCGCCGCAGCAGATGGCGCCGCAGCAGATGGCGGCGAACCCCTTTGCGCCCGCGGCGGCGCCCGCGCAGGTGAGCGACCCGTTCGCGGCGATGCCGACGCAGGCCAACCCGTTCGCGGCGCCGGCGCAGCCCGCGCCCGCCAACCCGTTCGCGGCGCCGGCGCAGCCCGCGCCCGCCAACCCGTTCGCGGCGGCGCCCTACCAGCCTCCCCAGCAGCAGCAGAACAACCCCTTCGCGTGATGGAGACGAGAGGCGTCGCGGACGCGGACGGTATCGCGCGGAAGTCGCGTCGCGCGTAGTGGCATCCGCCGTCGCGTTGTTTCACAAACGTCTGTCTACGTGTCCTCTCCTCGCACATCTCTAGTAGCTACTGTACTACGAAAGTAGCTAGCTAGCTAGTGTTTCCCGTCGACCCACATGTACGTCAGCGCCTTGGGCTCGAGGTGCGGGTTTTCCGCGAGCAGCTCGTGCACGCGGTTCTCGCGGCGGTACAACTGGTCGGTGCGCAGCCAGAACCGCACCTCGTCCAGCCCGTCCGGCCGCTCGCCCTGTCGCAGCAGCAGAAAAACCACCTGGTGCCTGTTTTCCTCGCCGGACGGCGCGGGCATCAAGTACTTCGCGCGCATGTTCGACTGCTCGCCGCACTCCACCGTGGATCCCCCCCGGCAATCCGTCCAGAGCGCGTGCAGAAACGTCTGGTCGCGCCTCCCGTTCTTCGCGTCGACGCCCTGCATCCCGAACGTCGCGTCCGCGTCGAACATCACCACCGTGAACCGCGCGGGGTCATCCGGGCCGTCCATGAACTCCGGCCAGCTGATCAGAGGCAAGCGCTGCAGCCACGGCTCGTCGAACAGCTTCGCGTACACGTTCCCGGTGATCTTCACGCCCGCGTAATCCACCGTCAGCTCGGTCAATCCCGAGGTGGTGTTCACGCCGAGACGCTCCATCACAGCCTCAAGGGACAGCGTGTCCGCGCCGAAGTCGGGGAGCTGGGACACCGACGCGGCGGTCTCGTGAACGTCCACGGGGATCCCGGCGCGCGACGCGTCGTGCCGCGTCGCGGCCAGCGCGCACAGCCCGGCGAGCGCTAGGCTCGTCAGGGCGGCGAACGTCCACCGGTGTCGCCCCGCGCTCCTGTTCGACTTCGGTTGCGGGGGGAGCGCGTCCGCGTGGACGCCGCCCGCTCCGGGGGAAGCGCCGAGCAACGCCGCGGTCTCATCGGTCGAGGGCATCGCGCGTCGAGCGGGGCAGCGCTCGCGCGATGGCCACCGCGCGAGCGGGCGGGCGTGCGCGCGAGGGAGTGCTCCAAGTCGCTAGGAAAGATGACTGTCTCGGTCGAGGAGAAACGTGTCGTGCGGATATGAGCATTTAGTCACAAATCGGTGAGCGAGGGTGTTGACAGACGCGACTACAGTTGTTTATTTATGACTATTGCCCGACGACCGCGCTCACGACGCCGCTCCGCTCACGCGTCCGGGTCGTCGTCTCTAAAACACCGACTTGGTCGGGTCGTGCCTCGGCGTGACTCGCCTGACGAAGTGGTCGTAGTCCATGAACCCCTTCCCCTCGGGGTCGTACCGCCGCCACAGCTTCTGGAACGCGTCTTCGTCCGGGAAGAAGTTCATCGCGACGAGCCATCTCCGAAACTCCTCCGGCGACACGAAGCCGCTGCGGTCGTAATCCAACTCGCGGAACACCTGCCTGGCGCTCCCCATCTTGTCCGCCTTGGACATGATCTTCCGCTGCAGCAGGTTGTCGAAGTCCACCGCGTACAGCCCCTGGGACTTGGGCAGGATGTTCGCCGGCTTCGGGTCGTGGTGCGCGATGGACTGCCAGTTGCCCTCGAGGTACCCCGGGTTTTCGTGCTCGGGCAACACGCGCGCGATGAACTCGTCAAACTGAATCGACCCGTCGCCGTTCGCGTCGTACCGCGCTAAGATGGCGCGAAGGTCTCCCGGGGTCGGGTGGATGTTCATCATCGCGAGCCCGCGTGTGAACTCGTCGCGGTCCAGGCGCCCGTCGCCGTCGCCGTCCATCTGGCGGAACAGCTTGCGCAGACCGGCCAAACCGCGCCCGCGCGCGCGCATCCACTCGAGGAGCATCTTCTGGAACGCCGGCGCCGACACGCGGTGCGTCTGCGGCTCCGCCGCGGACGCGGCGCGCGGCGCGCCCAGCGTCAGCGGCGGCGCCTTCACCGCCTGCGTCTCCACGGTGACGTCGCTCGTGCCGAAGTGGCGCATGTTGCGCATGGACGCGACGGTGTCGCGCTGGCGGTCGCGCACGCCCTCGGGGACAAGGCACCGCAGCATCTCGCAGTAGTCAATCTCGCCGTCGCCGTCGCTGTCGTACTTGCGCATGATCTCGTCCACCACTTCCGGCGCGGCGGCGATGTTGAAGCGCGCCATCGCCGTCTCAAACTCGCCGCGGTCCATCGCGCCGCTGCCGTCGCGGTCGAAGTACTTCCACCACGCGCGCGCGCCCTTTCCCGAGTTGGACGCGCGCTCGAGCGTCTTCTCGCGCAGCAGCGCCTCCAGGTCCCGGATGTCGGAGATGAGCGGGACGTACCCCGCGTCCCCGGCTCGGCCTCGGTCGAACACCGAGGGCTCCTGGAGCTTCTCCAGCGACGCCGCCAGGCGAACGCGGTCGTACCCCGCCCAGAGCCGGTCGGTTCCCTCCGCGCCCCAGCGCTCGCCCACGCGGCCGTCGGCTTTCTCCCCATCCTGCGTCTCCTGCGCGGACGGCGGCACGACGCGCGACGCCATCGCTCGGTAATCCACCACGCCCGAACCGGGTCGCGTCTCGTGCCTCGCCACCAGCGTCTGAAACAACGCGTCGCTCGGGTCGACATTCAGCCGCCGCAGCGCGCGCCTGAACCCGGTGACGTCCAGGACGCCGACGCCGTCGTCGTCGAAAAACTTAAACGCGTCTACGAAATGACGCGTCGTCGCGTCGCCGCCGTTCTCGCCGCGCAGTTTGTCCAGCATCGCCGCCTCCGCTCTGCGTGCGGTCAAGTCGTGCGTTGGGTCGGCGTGAAACGCGCCGTGCTCGTACGTGGGCGCGCCCGCGGTCGCCTTCCCGGTGGCGGCGTCGCGCGGATCCAGCGCGCGCATGCGCGCGTCGCGGTCGCGAGGCACCGCGCCGGCGGGAGTCACCGCGGTGTTCCGCGTCCGCCCGCTCGCCGCGGACCGCCTCGGGTCCGGCGCGGGCTGCGTGTACCCGGGGTAGGAGGCGCGGTAGACGCTGGGCGACACCGGCTCGAAGTCCGAGGGCATGAGGTACCTGATGAACTCCTGGTAATCCAGCGACCCGTTCCCGTCGAGGTCGTGTTTCCGGAACACCGCCTCCGTCACCGCCTCCGACGCCGGCATGACGTTCACGCGGCGCATCGCGAGCTTGAACTGGTCCAGGGTCAGCGCGTCGCCCGCGCGCAGGCGCCCGCCCTGCGGGTGCATGCCCGCCACCAGCCGCATCGCGGCGGCACGCGAGGTTGTGCGCGTCAGCAGCGCCGCGCGCATCGCCTCCTCCACCGCCTCTACGGTGTCGAGCGAAGGGAACGCGTCGCTGGCGAAGTGCTCGCTGGGGTACTCGAACAGAGGCGTGACGCTCTTTTCGAGCACCTCCCCCGACTTGGACGCGCGCGCCCTAATTGCTTCGTTCCTCCGCATGGCGGCGCGGTCGGGCGAGACGAGCGCGGCGTCGTCCGCGGGCGCGTCGCCGTTGAATCCGTCGTCCCGCGCGGGGGACAGCGGGGACATCCCTTTGGGCGAGCGCGGGGACATGGGGATCTTAGGCTCGTCGTCCCCGGGGACGTCGATGCGCAGGTTCGCGAATCCCCCCATGCCGCTCTGCGAGTCGCGGCCGGGCGAGTCGAACGACGACTTCGCGGGAGGCGAGCCGACGAACTCAAACTCGTCTTCGTTTTTGGAACTCGCCGCCGTCTCTTTGCGTCCCGGCGATCCGACCCAGTCGCCTCCGCCCGCGGGGTTGTCGTACAGCAAACTGTTCGGGTCGGAGGACGCCGCGGGAGCGCGCGGGGACGAGGGTAAGCCCCGCGTGGGCGGGCAGTAGTCCGGGTCGTTCGAGCCGACAGCCCTCGCGCGCGCCTCGCGCCTCGTGGACGCGGGCACGCGCGCGGTGGCGAAGCCCGTCATGGGCGAATTCTCCACCGGCGCGTACACCGCGGAGATGCCCGAACCGCTCCGCGCGATGTTCGCGAGGCGCGCGGCGAGCTCGCGCACGGACAGACACGCGTCGGCAAAGTCTTCGCGAGATGAGATGCTGCCGCGGGGAGGCTGGAATGCGCACGCCGCGGCGACGGCGGCGTACGACGCCTCGTCGCACGCCACGTTGAGCTCGGCGATTGTGCGTCGGAAATCAGCGCGCAGGATCGCCCCTGGAGGGGTCGCATCGCTCGAGCGCACGTGTCTCTGCAGGAAACGCGAAATGCCCTGCGCGCCGTCGCCGCCTTTCTGGAAGATTTTATCCACGAGGACGAACTCCCACGGCTGCGCCGAGGGCGCATCAGGGAACAGCACCATGGCGCCGGGTGGTGTGAGACGGTCGGCGCGATGGCGCCGATTCGTCCAAATTCGAGTTCGGTTGTCGAGTTGACATCAGCCAACTTTTATTCTCGGCAAAAAATCCATTCCTCTGCCGAGGAATCACCCAGTGGCACGACGCGCCCCACACGCGCGGCGTGCGTGAAGGTGGGTGGGATGGCCACCGCGCGCGTTCCCGCGCCAGTGAGATGTACGCGCTCACCTCCCCCCCCGAACCGGGTCACGTCGCTCTCTAGACGCGCGTCCGCGCTCGCGTTTCGCCGCACGAACGCGTCTGCTTCTTCGCGAGCGGCGGTTTCGGGATCGGCGTCCCTCCCCGCGCTGGATGCGCCGCGTCCGTCGGACCCGAGGACGGGCACGACCCGCTCTCTGTTCTGCTTCGGTCTCGGGTACACCTCCCTCGGACTCGCGGAGACGCTGCGGCGCGCGGGGTGGCGCGTCGCGGGCACGTGCCGCTCCGCGGAGCGCGCGCGCGCGCTCGAAGCGGCGGGCATCCCGGCGTTCGTGTGGTGTCCGGATGAGAAAAAGTTCCTCGGCGACGACGGCGCCGCGGCGCTGCGGGACGCGACGCACGTGCTCGTTTCCGTACCGCCGACGGAGCGAGAGACGAGCGAACACAATCGAGAAGATACGCTCTCTATCGACCCCGTGCTGGCGGACGCCGCCTGCGTCGCCGCGCTCGAACGCTCCGGCGCCGAGGAGAATGAAATCGCGTGGCTCGCGTACCTGAGCAGCACGGGCGTGTACGGCGACCACGCGGGAAAATTCGTGGACGAAACCTCGCCGTGTGCGCCGACGACCGCGAAAACGCGCGCGCGCCTGGACGCGGAACGCGCGTGGGCGGCGTTCGCGCGTTCCGGGAAGGGTCCCGGAACGAACAGAAACCTTCCCCTGCGCGTCTTCCGTCTGGGCGGCGTGTACGGTCCGCGGCGCAGTCTGCTCGACGCGGCGGCGCGCGCGAACGGTTCGGAAACGTCGACGTCGACGTCGACGTCGACGTCGGCGTCGGCGTCGGCGCATCCCCGCGCTTCTCGCTCGTCTTCGCGCTTCTCGCGCGCGTTCGTGGCCCGGTGCCACGTCCGCGACGTCGTCGCGATCCTCTGCGCCAGCATGCGCCAGGCGGACGACGAGCGATGGAAGACTAACGAAGCGTTCGATTCCGGGGGGGGCCCGAACGCGGTGAAGGTTCCGGACGTCCGGACGTACAACGCGGCGGACGACGCGCCCGCGCCGCGCGCCGTCGCGCTCGCGTTCGCGGCGGCGCTTCTAAAAACGGACGTCGACGTTCGAAACGAGACGGGTCCGAGTCGTTCGGTTTCGTGCGTGACCAAAGAAAACGAGCCTTCGGTCACTAAAAATAAAATAAAAAACGATCGAGGCGAGAAGCGCGTTCGGAACGACCGCGCGAAGACGGAGCTGGGCGTCGCCTTCGCGTTCCCGACGTACAAAGAGGGTCTCGCCGCCGTCGCCGACGGCGACCCGTCGCCCTTCTCGGACGCGACGCTGGACATCTTGTGACGAGGCGATGGCGTGTCCGACACGACGCGCGCCGCGACGTATACGTATAAAAAACAGCATAGATACCACTATTGAAAAACACGTACCGCACGCGACCGCGGCTCGCCCGCGAGCACGGGCCATCATCCGTCGCGAGGTTCCCTCGCGAACCGATTCACGCGCGGCGCTCGTCGGCGGCGAAGCTGGCCCAGGCATCCTTGGGCGACGCCCTCGGCGCCGCCTTGAGGTTGGTCTTGCTCGCCTCGACGTCCTTGGCGAACGTCTGCCACGCCTCGCGCGGCGCCGGGCGCGGCGCGGGCTCCAGCGCGCGCCCCGCCCGCGCGCGCAGGCGCGCGAGCGCGCGGCGGCGCGCGGCGGCGAGGAGCGCCTCTCCGGCGTGGCGCGCGGCGGCGGCGGCGGCCACCGCCGCCGCGCCGGCGACGATTCCCGAGACGAACTTCTTGACGGATCGGAACGGCTGCCGTAACCGATACTCGAACTTCACGACGCACACCTGGTTGAACCAGTCATCGATTCCATCGCCGTCCACGTCATCGCCCTCGTCCTCGAAGGGCTTGCCCGTGAGCTTGGGCGCGCGCATGCCCTTGCGGATCACGCGGCGCACGTAAGACACGTACCCGCCGCACGGCGAAAACGAGACGCTCTCCGGCCGCGGCACTTCCTTCCCGAAGCGCCGCCGCGTGAGCCGCGTCGGCGGGTTGCGCCGCGCGCGCCTCGCCGCGCGCTCGACGTCCCGCCGCGTCGCTGGCTTGCTCTCGTCCCCCTTGGGCGCGCGCACCACGCACACCGAGCCGTCGTGCGCGAAGGCGATGGCGCTCCCATCCGGCGACCAGGAGAAGCAGGACTGCACGCCCGGCGGCGCCAGGCGCGTCACCGGCATGAGCGCCGTCGTCTCGCGGTCGTCGCCCAGGCGCACCAGGTACAGCTGTGGGACGCCGTCGTCGTCCAGCGCGCAGACGCACGCGCGGCTCCCGTCGGGGGACGTGCGTGGCCAGAACCGGGGGCCCACGCCCGCGCCCGCGCCCGGCCCGGCGGCGCGAGCCATCTTGCCAACGCTGTTGCCCTTGGTGGCCACGCCGGGGTCGGGCACCGAAGCCGCCGCCGCCGCCGCCGAGGACTCCGCTGAGGGCGCGCCCGCGGTGAGGCCCGGGTACGCGCGCGCGTCCGTGCGCGTCACGCGCCTCTGCGCGACGCCGAAGGGGGGGCGCGGGCGCGTCGTGGCGGTGCCCGCGAGCGGCGCCGCCGGCGACGAAGCCACGCGCAGCGCCGCGGGGTCCACCGGCAGATCGAGCACGAAAAGCTCGAGGTGTTTCCCCCCGCGGCCGGCTTTTTTCGCGCGGGTCCGGGTCCCACCCTTCCCACGTCGCCCGGTTCCCGATTCGGACGAAGCGAGCGCACGTCCTTCGTCGTCGCCGCCGTCCGGGTCCGTGTCCACCTCCCCGAGGAAGGCAAGCGCGCGGCCTTGCCACCCCCCCCCCGAGGCGGCGCTCCGCCGGTACCCCCGCCGCCCGACCCAGCACTCGTCCCCGGCGCGCGCGACGAGGCGCGCAGCCGCGGCGGCGGCGCCGGCGTCGTCGGCGCGCGCCGCGCCGGCGTCGCCGACGTGCCGCGTGGCCACTACCGCGAAGCCCTCGCCGGAGTGGTTCCGCGGGTGCTCGCTCGTGTCCACCGCGACGCCGCCTTTGCCGTCCATCGCGACGATCGCGATCGACCGGAAGGCGCGCTCGACGGGAGGACTCGCGTCGGCGTACTCGGAAAGGTTCGCGTTCCGCAACAAAACCGCGTCTTCGTACGCGGCGCTCACCAGCAAACCGTCGGGGGAAAACGCGTGCGCGGCGGTGCCGCCGCGCAGCGCGCCCGGCGTGAACGCGCCGTCCGCGTCGGGAAGCAGATCCCGCGCGTCCAGAATTCGAGCGTCTTTTTCGCGCGTCCGCGTCTGCGTCGGCGCGTTCTCGTTTGTTCGTTTGTTCGTTTCGCCTTCGCCGCCTTCGTTCGAGCTCGGAGACAGGTTCGGTCGGTCGTTCGCGCGTCTCACATCGCCGTGCCTGTCACCCGGCTTTTGCCGAAACTTGAGCGCCGTCGAGCAGTCGGCGAGCGCGCCGCGGCGCCGATGCGGCGCGTACGTCCACGCGCCGGTCGGATTCTCGGGGCCGAGCGTGAAGACGATCTCGCGCTTGTGCGGCACGGGGTTGAACGAGGCCATGCCGCACTTGGCGCCGTTCGAGGCTGTGAACAGGGTTCGCACCTCCCTGGTCCTCGCGTTCACGGCTTGGATCTCAGCGCCGTCGAAAACGTCCCCGGCCGCGTCGCCGCGCGTGTCGTACACGATCCACGTGGAATCGGGCGACCAGACGCCCGAGTGGTGCAGCACGTGGCCGCGCTCCGCGCGCGTCACCTGCCGGTCGTTCGAGCCGACGGGCTTGTACAGCCACCGGGGGGGCGCCATCGCGGCGAAAGGACCGCGGGGAGACCGTCGACCGCCGCGGCCGCGATGCGCCTCGCCTTGTCCGACGCCGTTGAGATTCGTTCGGGGAACATGAATATCTCTCGCGCACGACCGGGTCGACACTCTGGCGCTTGGACGGACCAAGTGCTGCGCACCGAAAGAAGCCACACGCAAGTCAGCGATTCGGCGACTGCGACGACTATACTGCGAACACGGCACCTTCTCGCGTGTCTCGGCGCACCAGTTTGACCCGCGCGCGGGGATGTTCCGCAAGGGCGGGCACAGCACGTCCGTGAACACCGGCACGCGGCGCAAGGTGCACACGACGTTCGACGATGGGGGCGAGATGGTTGAGGAGTTCGACCTGAGGACGGACGAGCTACTCGTGCGCATGCGACGCTCCAAGACGGTGCTCGGAAAGGATTCGGAGTGGGAGTACTTGGTGGGCGAACCGCCGCGCAGGTTCAACGCGGATACCGCGACGCTCGTGGAGTCCACCGCGAACCCCGCGTTCACGCGGTCGCAGGATACCCCCGAGGCGTTCGTGTGGCGCGTGCGGAACCTGCCGTACCCGAAGGAGACGTACTCCGTCGCCGTCGACCCGGCGGACGGGAAGATCGTCATCCGCACGTCCAACAAAAAGTTCTACAAGCGCTTCGACGTCCCGGAGCTGGCGGTGCTCGGATTGGAGACGGACGCCGACGCGCTGAGCTGGGACTGGCGCAACAACACGCTGCTCATCGGGTACCGCAAGCCGAAACAGGCGATCGCCGCGGAGGCGGAGGAGAAGGCGGACCGAGCGAAAGTCCGACCCGCGCTGGGAGGGGACGACGACGGCGCCCCGGGGGAGTGCGCGCAACAGTAGCCTACGTAGTTTTTTGCATACTCCACCTTCCGACTTCGGAAGGTACTTCGGTATCATAGACTACCTACTGCTCCTCTTCCCCGGGAGTACGCGCTTCGTCTCCCCCGAACGCCATCTCTATGTCCGTCACGTCGAGCTGCAGGATGTCCGCCTCGCAGCCTAGGATCTCGCCCACGCTGGGTGAGGTGCGCCCGAAGTCGCCGTGCACGAACTCCTTGATGTACGTCCCCGCCTGCGTGTCGAGCTCGAGGAGGAAGAACCTCGGCGCGCCCGCCACTAAAGACGCCTTGGCGTCGTGGATCATCCGCGGCCGCGTCGCGGACGTGCGCCGGTGCAACACCCGCGTCGGGGTCTTTTGCTGGACCGTCAAGCCCGAGGCTCTGGCCGCCAACGCCTTCACGTCAGCCTCGGTCAACGCCCGCCCGGCCCAGCACACCGCCGAGTACGTCTTGCGCTTCTCCGCGCTGCCCTCGTGCATCGTGATGTACGCCTCCCGCGGCACGGGGTGGATGTTCGTCGCCGTCACCGCGCCGTCGTCCGCGTTCGCGAGCGCGGCCTCCATGGCGCGTCGCTCGGCCACGTCCGCGAACGCCGCAGGCCGCCGCGGGTCGTGCACTTCCAGGATGAAAGGCCTGCCGCCGCCCAGCATGCGCACGTCCATGTCCTCGCGCCCGGCGCTGTTCAGCCGGCACCCGCGCGACTTGAACGCCGCCAGCGCGAACGTGGAAAGGCTCGTCTGCACGCTCCCCTCGCCGACCACGCCGCCGTCCGCGAACCAGGGCGACTGAGGGACACCGCGCTTCCACTTCAGGTACCGACCGCCCAGGTAGCAGGGCGAGTGCCAGGGGACAAGCCGGCAAGTGGCCCGCGCCGTTTGTTTATTTTTTTCGTCTCGTTTATTTTTTTCGCCTCGTGAAGATTCGTCGTCGCCGCGCACCGCCGCCATCGCGCGCGACGCGTGTTCATCAGCCTCGAAGCTCGCGACGGTGGTGAACGCGTCGCCGGCTCTCTTCGCGCTGATGTCGTACGCCTCGCCGACGCGCTGCCACGTCGCGGCGGGCGAGTCGGGGAGCGCCGCCAGCCGCAGCTGGATCGGCGGCGCGCGCCGCTTGCGATTCCGCGGGTCCCGGTTCGATCGCGCCTCCGCGGTTCTCGTCGCGAACCCGGCTTCCGCCAAAGACTGTTCGTGCTCGAAGAGAAGCGCGAATTTGAACGGCGCGTCGGGGTCGTGCTGAACCGGACGTTTCGGGACGTTCGCCGCGTTCACAACCGCGCTCGAGGTGAGCGCGGGGATGAGCGTCGCTCTGAACGCGTCGCGCAGCTCCGTCGTCGCCGGCAAAAAAGGCGACCGAAAAACACCCTCCGGCTGCGCGGCTGCGCCCCGGAGCGCTTCGACGAGGAGCGCGCGCGCGGCGGCTTGGCGCATCGGGATGGAGGGAGGCAGCGTCACCTCCAGCGCGAACGCCGTGATCTCGTGGCCCGCGGAACGCATGCCCGCGGCGTAGTGGCTCGCGAGACGCGGGGACCGTCTCGGAGGGACGTCGTCATCCTCTCGCGCCGACGAAGGTCCCGAAGGTGGCCCACCACCGCCGCCTCCCCCGTCGACGTCGACGCGCGGCGCCTGGCCGTCCTCGTCGCTCGCGTCCACTTTCGCGGGGTCGGGATCGAACTGCAGAACGCCGAGGCAGCAAGGGCAGGTGGCCTGGTCGCCCGAGGAAGACGCCGCGGCGGCGTCGCGCGCGCACGCGTCGCGGTACGCGCCGGCGTCGGCGGCGGGGGTCCCGAGGAATCGAAGCACGCACGGCGAGCACGCGCCGAGCCGACGCAGCTCGGTCTCCACCACCTCGCGCGCCGCGTCGGGGAGCGCCATCGCGCGTTGCGCCTGACACGACTCACCGCCTCGGAGACGTGGCCGCGCGAGCCCGGCGCGAGACACGAGTGGTCGGTCAATCGCTTCGAGTCGGCGAGTGGCGAAAAAGCGCACAGTCCGACGAGGCATTCTCAGTCATCTCAGGGCGCCGGAAAGTGCACTGGAACTTGACGCTTGAGAAGTGCGGTTTTGAATCCTTCGTCTTCGTCACACTTCGGCGCGCCCCGCGGCAGCATGGCGGACGTCGCCGCCCCCGCGGGTCTGCCCGACCCCTCGGGTCCCGACCCCGCGTCGGTCCCGGAGAGCGTGCCCGCGGGCACGATGACCGCGGTGCAGCGGGACACGCTGCGGCACCAGATCGCGGCGCTGTCTCACGTCGCCGCGCAGAATCTGCTGCTGGTGCAGCAGGGCGCCGAGGAGGCCATGCCCGGCGCGCAGAAGAGCGCCACGATGACGGCCATCCACGCGTCCATGGGTGTCGCGCGGGACCAGCCGCATTACCCCGGCCCGGTGTACTCCAAGGACGGCACCAAGGGCTCGGGCCAGCGCTGGACCCCCACCGCGACGCAGCTGGCGAGGCTCGAGGAGCTCTACGCCACCGGGATGGGCACGCCCAACGGCGCGCTTCGCACGCAGATCACGGAGGAGCTGGCGCGGCTCGGCCCCATAAACGAGGCGAACGTGTACAACTGGTTCCAGAACAAAAAAGCGCGCATGAAGAAGAAAGAGGCGGACGCGAGGCGCATGTGACGCGATGGACGCGCGCCGGGACGCGGCGCGGCGGCGGAACGAGCGGCGAGACGAATGACGGCGTCCATAGAAACTCACGTGAGACATGGAAAAAATATGTAGCCTACCTACATCCTACGCTTCGAATCAGAGCTGGTTGAGGCGCGAGAGGCGCGTCTTGATTTGCTCCAGCCTGTTCGCCGCGACCTGGTTCCCGGGCGCGAGCACGAGCGACTCCTCGTACGCCGCCATCGCGCCCTTGCGGTCGTTAAGGCGCTCGAGCGCGTCGCCCAGGTTGTTCCACGCCGTGACGTACCCGGGTTGCAACTCGACGGCTCTCTTGAACTCCGCCACGGACGCGTCGAGCTTGTCCGTCTCGAGGTACCCGAACCCCAGCGCGTTGTGGATCTGCGCCAGGTCCTCCTGGTCCCCCTGCCACTGCTCCGCCGCCAGCTTCAGGTTGCGCACGGCCTGCGTGTACACCTTCTTGCGCAGCATGATGGAGCCCATCTCGAAGTACTCCTCGGCGGTGGCGTCGCCCGCGCGGATGCGCTCGCCCATCGCCTTGGCGGACGCGTCCAGCTCGCGGCGGATCAGCACCTGGCGCACGATGATGAACCCCGCGAACCCCAGGATCGCCAGCAGCGACCCGAGGTAGATGAACTGGATGCCGCCCTCGAGCCCGTCCGCCACCTCGAACACCGCCGAGGGCGCGGGGAGCTCCGCGGGGAGCGCGCGGAGCGCGGAGGCGGAAGCGCGACGCGAGGCCGAGGGCCGGCGATCGAGCGCGGGGACGCGCGCGGGCGCGGCGGTGAGAGCGCCGCCGCGGAAGGGCGCGACCGCGCGCGACGCGGTGCGCGCGCCGCGCGCCGCGCGGGGGGCGGCGATGCGCGCGGGGAGGCCGACGGCGACCACAGCCGACATGACGGGGGGTGAAGGCGTGAGCGCGACGCGGGGAGTGCGAGCTTCGGGAGAGCCCACCCAAGAGAGATCTTGATATTTCGTCGCCTCTGATTGGCGGACGATGAACCAAGTGTCCCTCAAGATGTCGATGTCAACAACAACGCGAACACGTTGCTTCTGAGGTTCGCGACGGCCCTCTTCATCACACGACGAGCCGCGACGATGGCCGCCTCAGCCGCATCCCACGCGCTCAGCGCACGCGTCACGCTCGCGACCGCCCCCCGCGCCTCCGCGCGCCGCGTTGCCGCGAGACGCGCGCTCACCCCCCGCGCCTCCGCGGATTCCTCCGCGCAGTTGGGCACTGCGAAGCTCCCGAAGACCGTCGACGAGGCGGTGTTCGTGCGCTCGATGTTCCAGTGGGCGAACGGCCTGACGACTTCCGGCCAGAACCTG